>WPCJ01167985.1_pt1 | contig 209624 bp, 171 predicted proteins | sample 5399831 | NCBI WGS metagenome assembly WPCJ01 (sample SAMN12869470, study PRJNA574797) | sludge metagenome | isolation source: wastewater treatment of pH10 | place: China:Beijing | collected 2019-05-20 | reverse complement strand
GCAGGTCGAGATGGCCATGGACGCGCTGGCCTGCCCGCCCAAGGATGCGGACGTCACCAAGCTTTCCGGCGGCGAGCGCCGCCGCGTGGCGCTGTGCCGCCTTTTGCTGGAAGAGCCGGACCTCCTGCTGCTCGACGAGCCGACCAACCACCTCGACGCCGAAACGACCTCATGGCTGGAAAAGCACCTGCGCGCCTACAAGGGCTCGGTGCTGCTCATCACCCACGATCGCTACTTCCTCGACAACGTCACCGGCTGGATTCTGGAGCTGGACCGGGGCCGGGGCATCCCCTACGAGGGCAACTACACCAAATATCTGGAAGCCAAGGCCAAGCGCCTCAAGCAGGAGGGCCGCGAGGACGACGCGCGCCAGCGCGCCATCGGCCGCGAGCGCGAGTGGATCCAGTCGAGCCCCAAGGCCCGCCAGACCAAGTCCAAGGCGCGTATCAAGGCGTTCGAGGAACTTCTGGAACAGGCCAACAACCGCCGTCCGAGCGACACCCAGATCGTCATCCCCTATGGCGAGCGGCTGGGCAATGTCGTCATCGAGGTCGAGGGCCTGTCGAAGGGCTTCGGCGACGAGCTTCTGATCGAGGACCTGTCGTTCAAGCTGCCGCCCGGCGGCATCGTCGGCGTCATCGGCCCCAACGGTGCCGGCAAGACCACGCTGTTCAAGATGATCACCGGACAGGAAAAGCCGGATGCCGGCACGGTCCGTATCGGCGAGACGGTCAAGCTCGGCTATGTCGACCAGAGCCGCGATGCGCTCGACCCCAACAAGACCGTGTGGGAAGAGATTTCCGGCGGCGCCGAAGTGGTCAAGCTCGGCAAGTTCGACGCCAACACCCGCGCCTACTGCTCGTCCTTCAACTTCCGGGGGCAGGACCAGCAGCAGAAGGTGGGCAACCTGTCGGGCGGCCAGCGCAACCGTGTGCACCTGGCCAAAATGCTGCGCAACGGCGGCAACGTCCTGCTGCTCGACGAGCCGACCAACGACCTCGACACCGAGACGCTGGCCGCCCTCGAAGACGCGCTGGAAAACTACGCCGGTTGCGCCGTGGTCATCTCGCACGACCGCATGTTCCTCGACCGCCTCGCCACCCACATGCTCGCCTTTGAAGGCAACAGCCATGTGGAATGGTTCGAGGGCAACTTCGAGGACTACGAGAAGGACAAGGTCCGCCGCCTCGGCGCCCACGCTGCCGACCCGAGCCGCATCAAGTACAAGCCGCTGACGCGCTAAGGCTTCAGCAGCCTCAAGCGGCTGTTTTTGCAAAAAGAAAATCCCCGGGCCGATGGTCCGGGGATTTTTGTTTTGGTGGGGCGTTGAGTGTGAAGCATGTTCAAAATTATGGACGTGAAGAGCTCTTGCGGCCAGAATTCTGGACGTGGCTTGATGTAGCTCGAAAAATCAGGCAGGATGTCCATAATTATGAACGCAAAGCTTTTTGTGTTCATTCAACTGAACAAACAGGCGATCTCCATGCCGCGTCAGAGAAGCTATTCGAGGGGGACCCGCCAGGCGCTTGCGATGCTTGGCAAGCTGATCCGTGCCGGGCGCATCGAGCGCGGCATGACTGCACAGGAACTGGCGGAACGGGCCGGTATCAGCCGCACAACGCTCTCCAGCATCGAGAAGGGGGCAGCTGGGCCTGAAATCGGCATCGTCTTCGAGGTTGCTGCGCTCGCCGGGGTTCGCCTGTTTGACCCTGATGAGCATAGTCTGCAGAGGGAAAATGTCCGTCTTGACGAGAAGCTGACCCTGCTGCCCAAGAGTGTGCGGCCCAAGGTGAAGGAGCCTGATGATGACTTCTAGGGCGGCGGGCCAAGCCTTTGTCTGGATCTGGCTGCCGGGTGCAACGGAGCCGGTGGTGGCCGGCCGCCTCGATCAGGACGGCGGGCGCCTGTTCTTCACCTATGGCGCCAGCTACCGCGCCCGCAGGAATGCCGTTGCCATCTATGAGCCGGAACTGCCGCTGCAGGAAGGTGTGATTGCCCCTGCGCCGGGTCTGCAGATGGCCAGTTGTATTCGCGATGGCTCACCCGATGCCTGGGGCCGCAGGGTCATCATCAACAGGCTGACAGGCATGAAGCCTGATGCGGACGGGGTGCCTGAACTCAGCGAGCTGACCTTTCTCCTCGAGTCAGGATCAGACCGTATTGGTGCACTGGATTTTCAGGCATCGGCCACCGAGTTTGTTCCAAGGCTTTCAGCAGGGGCCTCGCTTGATGAGCTGATGGAGGCGGCAGGCCTCATTGAAAAAGGCAGGCCACTGCCTCCTGCGCTCGATCTGGCGCTCCGGCATGGCACGTCGATCGGCGGGGCGCGGCCCAAGGCAATGATTGATGACGGGGCGAAGAAGCTCATCGCCAAGTTCTCGGCCAGCAACGATACCTACAGCGTTGTGAAAGGCGAGTTCATTGCGATGACCCTGGCAAGAGCCTGCGGCTTGAATGCAGCGCCGGTCTCGCTGACCCGTGCCGCCCACAAGGACGTATTGCTGATCGAGCGCTTCGACAGGACCCCGGCGAGGGATGGCTGGACGAGGCATGCCATGGTTTCGGGCCTGACGATGCTGGGCCTTGATGAAATGATGGCCCGCTATGCGTCCTATGAAGATCTTGCCGAACTGATCCGCCACCGCTTTACAGATCCCAAGGCCACACTCCGGGAACTGTACGGGCGCATGTGCTTCAATGTGCTGTGCGGCAACACGGACGACCACGCCCGCAATCATGCCGCCTTCTGGGATGGCAGAATGCTGACCCTGACACCGGCCTATGACATTTGTCCGCAAGGGCGCACGGGCAACGAAGCCTCGCAGGCCATGCTGATCAAGGGCGATGCGCGTGCCAGCACGCTGGCCACTCTGCTGGCCGCAACTCAGGACTTTCATCTCAAGCCAGCGGAGGCGGCGGCGCTGATCGAACAGCAGATCAACACCATCGCCGGGAACTGGCAGACAGCCTGCGCTGAGGCTGAACTCAGCCCCGTTGATCAGAGCCTGTTTGCGGGACGCCAGTTTCTCAACAGCTACGCATTGGAGGGCCTGGAGGGCCACAAGGCGCTGCGGGAGGCATTCCTGGCCGCGCGGGAGATGCTGCTCGCAGGCAAGGCTTCCTGAACTGGCTTCGCCGGAAGGGGGCGGCCCTGCTACTGTGGATCCTGTCCCTGGCCGCCGGCTTCCGCCGCCGCAAGCCCTGCATGGGCGCCGGCGGCAGCGCTGGCGATCTGGGCCGGAGTGGGGGCGGGCAGCAGGTTGCCGCCTGCATCGGCGACGCGGACGGTGACTTCCCGGTGGGCGAAGCGGATGCCGTTTTTCTCGAACAGATCCTGCAGTCCGGCATAGACCACCTTGCGCAACTCGAACTGCTTGCCGGGTTTTGACATGAACTTCACCCGCGCAATCATGGCGCTGTCCTCCATGGAGAGGATGCCCTGAGACTTCAGCGGATCGAGGAACATCGGCCCGTAATAGGGATCATCCAGCAGGTCCTGACCGAATTTCTTGATGATCTTGCGCATCTTCTCGGTGTCCGTGTCATAGGTGACGCGGAAGGCGAGCTTCATGATGGCCCAGTCGCGCGAGTAATTCTGCACGTGCTTGATTTCGCCGAAGGGAACGGTCGTCAGCGCGCCGCGGTGGTGGCGCAGCTGCATGGAGCGGATGGAGATTTTCTCCACGGTGCCCTTGGCGCTGCCGATGTCGATGTACTCGCCTTTGCGGAAGGCGTCATCGATCAGGTAGAAGGCGCCGGAGAAGATATCCCGGATCAGCGTCTGCGCGCCAAAGCCGATGGCAAGACCGACGACACCGGCGCCGGCAAAGAGCGGGGCAATGTCGATGCCGATCTGCGACAGGATCAGCATGCCCGAGATCACCACGATGGTGATCAGAAGGAAATTGCGGAAGATCGGCAGCAGGGTGGAGAGGCGGCTGTCGCCGGTGCCGCCTATCTCCATTTCTCCGGGCGCGTGGGTGGACGCATCCGGGCGCTGGAGGTCCCGCCGCACCGCCTGCGCAACGGCGATTTCCACCGCCTGATAGGCCATGTAGCCAAGGAAGCCGACGATGGCCACTTCCACAAGATTGCCGAGGATGGAGCTTTGGTCGTGGATCGAGATGCCCCAGACCTTGAGCAGCAGCCAGGCGGAAAAGACGAGGGTGAGGATGGCCGCGCCATGGTCGAAAAGCGCGCGGTAGGGGGCGCGGGCGGCCTCTGCCTCCAGCGCTTCGGCTTCGGCCTGCGAGGCATTGGCGGTGGTGTCTGGGGCTTCTCCGGCCGCTGTCTCGGCGCGGGCAAGGTCATCCATCAGCACGGCCTTGGCCCTGCGCGTGTCGAGGCGCGGCAGCAGTCGGTCGATCAGCAGCATCAGCACGGCCTGCAGCAGCAGCGCGGCCACCAGCACCAGCACCGGCGCGCTGACAAGGCCGGTGGCAAAAGGCCGGTCGAGGAGGATGCGGAAGCTGGCCGTGCCGAAGGCGAAGAGAAAATACAGGATCGCTACCACGTGCCAGATGCTGGCGATGAAGTGGAGGGCGGGGTGCACTGCGCTTTCGTCCGGCGCTCCGCCCATGATGGCTTTGCCGACGCTCTTGCGCCAGGCAATGGCAATGGTGGAGAGAATGCAGGTCGACAGGGCGGCGGAAAAGACAAGCGCCACCTTGTGCGCACTGGCCTCCAGCCCGAGGGCGCGCATCCAGATGGAGAGCGAGATGACGAAGGCCGAGAGGCCGAGCCCGGTGACCAGCGCCGTGTTGAGCCTTGCGGCGGACTGATCGTCAAAGGCCAGCATGCGGCAGGACGGGGTGTCCGGCGCAATGATGTTGAACAGGATCAGCCGGATCAGGCTCCAGGCGGTGAAGCCCAGAATGCCGGTCTGCACGGTCACCCGGGAGGCATGGAGATCCTCATGAAGCAGCACGGCCACCAGCCAGGCGGTGATCAGGAAGACAGCCAGTTCCAGCAGCATCACCGTGCCGCGCCCGAGCAGGAAGGCGACCTTGCCCGCACGGGTTTCGGGCGCCGGGGGAAAGCGGTGGAGATAAACCGCCTCTGCCCAGCGGCGGAACAGGGCCTGCACGGCTATGCCCGCAACCAGCGCTGCTGCCAATAGGGCAAAGGCGGACCAGAGCCAGTCCAGCGAGCCATCCGGCGACATGGCGCGGAGCGTTGCCGCCATTTTTCCCGGCAGGGTGGGCAGTTCTGCGGCCAGCTGCTGCAGCGCGCCGCGCAGCTGGAAACTCTCCTGCATCGCGTCATTCATGGCGATGGCTGCCGCGCTGCTGCCTGTTGCCGTGTCTTGTGCGGAAGCGGGGCCTGAAGCTGCGGCGCCGGTGAGGGCGCCAGCCAGGCTCAGGCACAGGATCATGCTGGAGAAGCGGTGCGCTGCCGCTGTCAACCCGTGTCCAACTTTGTCCGCAAACGCCATCATTCCACGCCCCCAGTCCCTACAGGCTGCCCCAGCATGCCGTTGGGGACGCATGGTAATGCCAGAGTGTTTACGTCTGCTGTCTTTTTGAAGGCCTGCCGCAGCCGAGGGCGGCTGCTGCGCCAGGCGGTGTTTCAACTTGTGGGCTTGGCGGGTGCTATGGCTCCCGGCACCCATTGCAGGTTGGCCGGCCAGCTGTAGACGGTCTTGCTGTCATTCCAGCTGCCGGCGGCATTCAGGCAGCCGCCTGTCTCGATCTGGCCGTTCTTCACCCAGATGTAAGCGCCGGGGCCGGCGCCGGTGAATTGCATCTGTGTCCAGTCCGTCAGGTCCGGCAGGAAGCCACCGTAGGCGCCTCCCGGGCTTCCGGCCGTGTTGGCGGAAGGCTCATAGACCCAGTTGCCGATGCGGATTGCCCCCAGCGCGCCGCTGCCTGACCCGATGCCGAACTGGTAGGTGCCGCTGGAGGGCTGGTTGCTGCCGTCGCCCGGATTGTCCGTGTAGCCATAGGCCATGCTGTCGGCGAGGATCGAGACGGTCACCGGCTGGGCCGGATCTGCCTGGATGAGCACCTTCAGATTGCTGTCCGCATAGGGAAAACCATAGGAATTGGTGCCGTTGTGGATCGCCTGCGCATAAAGATTGCCATTGCCGCCGGCGAAAGGCGTCAGGCCCGGAAACTGGCTGGAGTTGTTGGGCCCTGTGGGGGTGAAATAGCCCTCGTTGAAGCCGATCATCAGGTTGCGGAACACCGAGTTGCTGATGATCTGTGAGGCTGGCTGGCCGGATGGGTCATTCTTTGACGTGCGGTTCTGCGGCACGACGCGGCCATTGAAGATGATGGTGCCGCCATCGCAGCGGTAGATGATCGAACTGCTGAGGTTGATCGCCGTCAGCTCGAATGTGTCGCCCTGGTCGCCCTTCAGGGAGAGGATCACGCCGGTTTTCGGATCGGCTGCCTGGAAGTTGCCGGTAAAGGTCTCGGGAGAACCGCCGGGCGGGGTGTCGGAGATGATCGTAACGGGGGCATTCGCCTTGACGAGGCTCGTCACGTAAGGCGTCATGTCGGGATATGCTGAGGGTATGATGGTGGGCCCGATCACCAGCTGCTGGCCGGAAACCGTGGTGATCACCGCGCCCTGTCCATGTTTCGTCAGAACCGAATTCTTCATGGTATTGATGAGGGTAGGGGTCATCGGGCTCTTGTAGCCGAGCGAAAAGCTGCTTCCCCCTGCCTCCGTGCCCGAGATGCTGAGCGGCAGGCCGAGCAGATCCACATTCGACATGTTGATCCAGAGGTTGTCTCCCGCCGTCAGGCAGCTGAACTCGATCCAGCCGTAATAGATGCCGCCGGTCGGGGTGGGCGGATTGGGGAACGGGCCGAGCCCCGCATAGAGCCGTCCGGATTTGATGGTGGTGAAGCTGATGGCGGCGTTCGTGATCTGCGACAGGGACGTAACCGCGCCAAGCGTGATGCCGGTCAGACCTGTGACGTCCTCGCCGGTCAGCAGGATGTAGATATCTTCGTCTGGGGCCGTTGGCTTCCCGCGCAGATTGACGAGATTCAGGGTGACGCTGCTGGTGCTCATTCGGATCTCCTTGGAGGGTCTGTTCCTCCTCCGGCAGGACGCAATGCGGCCGAGATTGTGCGCCTTCGCCGTGCAATTTGCGTGATACTCACTTCACGCCAATTCATTGGCCGCTCCCGCCTGCATGCGCTAAGTATCCGGCCTTGGGTGAAGCCGGAAAACTTGAGGGGCAAGGCGTCATGAATGTGGAGACAGGTGAGGCCGGGCATGCGGCGCTTGAGGACAGGCTGGCGCGGCTGCAACGGGTGCCTGCGCGCAAGATTTCCGGCAAGACGGCCGAAGTGCTGCGAACGGGGAAGAAGTCGGATTTTGCGACAGAAACCTGCGCGGCGCTGGATCTTGGCTTTGACGGCATCGAAGGCGACCGGCATGGCGGACGCACCCGGCGCTCGGGCGGGCGCGAGCCCTGGTATTCCCGCGGCACGGTGATGGTGAACGAGCGTCAGCTCTCCATCCTGTCGGTGGAGGAACTGGCGCTGATTGCCTCGCGGATGGAACTGGATGCGCTGCCCGCCGGCTGGATCGGCGGCAATGTGGTGACGCAAGGCATCCCCAGCCTCAGCCTGCTGCCACCGCGCACCCGGCTCGTGTTTGAGAGCGGGGCTGTTTTGCGGGTGGATGGCTACAATTCACCCTGCCGGGCTGCTGGCCGCAAGATTGCGGAGCATGTGCCGGAGCGCGAAGGGCTCGATCTGCTGTTCCCGAAGACCGCGCAATATCTGCGCGGCCTTGTCGCTTTCGTCGAACTGCCGGGGCGCATCCTGCCGGGCGATGCCATTACGGCGCATCTGCCGGAGCACTGGATCTACCCGGGCTGATTGGGGAGAAGGAGTTACTCCCCCTTCTCCAGGTGCTCGAAGCGCAGGCCGATGGCACTGCCTTGCGGGAAGCCTTCCCAGTAGGTGTGGTCCGCGTTGGGCTTGCCATCCGCATTCATCGACCAGACGCCATCCTCCGCGTAGGGCAGGAGCTTGAGATACTTGCCCTCGTCCGTCTTGCTCTTGAGGTTGATGTTGAGGAAGGCGGTGGTGAAGTGCTGGAGGATGTTGTTCATCCGCACGCTGTCCCACACCGGATCGGCATAATGCTGGAACGGCGGGAAGCCGATGGCCTCGCTGAAGGCGTAGCTTTCTGCCGGAGCGGGCATGGGGGCGGCGGCGTTGTGGCCCGCATTGACGAAGGTCAGCAGATAGCGGTCGGTGCCCTTGGCCTCCTGCCAGATCTTGCGGATGCCGTCGCTGTAGCCGGAAATCTCGTCCTGATTGCCGCCCACGATCAGGGCCGGAACGCGCAGGCCGCCAAGACCGTCGGCATTCATGGCATTGGATTTGCGCGCCCAGGGGCCGACAGACACGACGGCCTTGAGGCGCGGATCGACCAGCGCTTCATGGCTCTCGCTTCCGGCGAGATGGCGCTCAAGGAACGCGCCCTTGCCATCAGCCCATGAAGCCTCGCGGGCAAAATCGGCAAGGCCTGCACCGCCCGAAATCAGCGTGCCGTAACCGCCCATGGAATAGCCGATGAGGCCGGTCCGCTCGGTCGAGAGAAGACCCTCCAGCGGGCCGCCTGGCGTCTTGCCCAGCTCATCCATGGCATTGAGCACGAACATCTGGTCCAGCGGACGGTTGACCAGTGTCGAGATGAAAGCAGCCCTGTTGTCATAGGTGGATTCGGTGTGGTCGATCGAGGCGACGACATAGCCCTTGCTGGCAAGGTTCTCCGCCAGCGGGCTCATCAGGAAGCGGTTGCCCGGATAGCCGTGGGAGATGATGACCAGAGGGTAGGGGGCGCCGCTCCTGTCAGGCTCGGCAGCGCGTGATGAACGGCCATTGAGCTCGATCATCGTGCTGCCGTCCCGCATCATCGCCTTCAGCGGAGTGGGCTTTGCATCGGCAGCGGCCGGATAGAACACCTCAACCGTCAAGGGCCTGTCGTAGCGCACAGGCTCCTTGCCCGGCTCCGAGTTCAGCACATCGATCTGGCCCGGATTGGTCAGTTCGATGGTCGTCACGCCGACGCCATAGCTGCCATAGGCCGCACGCACGGGCGCATCGGGGCGGATGGTATCTATTCTGTTTTCGGCCATTGCAGTTCCAGGGGGGACAGCGAGGGAAAGAAGCAGCGGGGCCGCTGCCAGCAAGTGCCTGATTTTCATGATGACCTCGAAGGAAATGCAAGCGTGAAAGTGTTCCGGATGCAACTTGTGCCGGGATAGTGCGGCCTCAATGTGCCCGTCCTGTGGCAACGAAAAGGCCGGGCCACAGGGACCCGGCCTTTTCAGCCAGAACGCTTGTTCTGTCCGTCAGGCGGCGCGGACGCCGCTGAGGAAGCTTTCCACCTCGGTGCGAAGCGCCAGCGCGTCGCGCGTCACCGCTGCTGCGGCCTGTTCCACACTGGTGGCAGCGCCGCGGGTTTCGCTGGCTGCGTGGGACACTTCGAGGATGTTGTCCGTCACATCCTGCGTCCCGCGCGAGGCCTGCTCGACGTTGCGGGCGATTTCGCTGGTGGCAGCGCCCTGTTCCTCGACGGATGCCGAGATGGCCGCTGCAATGTGGTTCATCTCTTCCACCGTCTTGCCGATGGATTGCACCGCGTCCACGGCCACCCGCGTTTCCGACTGGATGGCCGAAATCTGCGTGGTGATTTCCTCGGTTGCCTTGGAGGTCTGCGAGGCCAGTTCCTTCACCTCGGCCGCCACGACGGCAAAGCCCCTGCCTGCTTCACCGGCGCGCGCCGCCTCGATGGTGGCGTTGAGGGCAAGGAGGTTGGTCTGCTCGGCGATAGCGCGGATGAGGTCCACCACTTCGCCAATCTTGTTGGCTGCGTTGGCAAGGCCCTGGATCTGGCCGTCCGTGCGCCGTGCCTCGTCCACCGCCTGCATGGCGATCTGCGACGAACGGGAAACCTGCGACGCAATTTCGGAGATGGAAGAACTCAGCTCTTCCGTTGCGGAGGCAACCGTCTGCACATTGGCAGCGGCCTGCTGGGCAGCGGAGGCAACGGCGGTCGAGCTGGAGTTGGTGCCTTCGGCAATGCGGGCCATGTTGCGGGCGCTGCCTTCCATGCCGGAGGCCGACTGGGTAACCGCCTGCAGAAGCGCTGCGGCACTCGCATCGAAGCTGCGGGTCAGTTCCTCGATATGCAGGGCACGCGCCTCGCGCTGGGTCTGTTCGGCCGCCTGAGACTGAGCCAGATCACGGGCGCGGATCATCGTGTCACGGAAGATCTCCGTGGCCTCCGCCATATGGCCGATCTCGTCCTTGCGGCCGGTGCCGGGGATGGTAACGGTCATGTTGCCGTCGGCCAGCTGCCGGGTGACGCTGGTGATGGCCTCCAGCGGGCGGGTGATGCTGTTGGAGAGCACGAATGTGCCTGCGGCAATCGCCAGGATCAGCGGCACCATCCACATCAGCATCGTGAAGAGTTCCGAATAGAAGGCGGCGCTGATGTCGTCGATGTAGAGCGCGGATGTGATGGCCCACTGCCACGGGTCATAGTTCATGGTGTAGGCAAGCTTGGGAGCTGCCACCGTCTCGTTCAGGCGGGGAAACAGGAATTCGGAGAAGCCGCCGCCCTTGCGTCCTGCTTCGATCTCGCCCTGAACAAAGAGATTGCCGGCAGGGTCCTTGGAGTTCCACAGGTTCTTGCCTTCGACGGCTGCGCTCGGATGCGCCAGAATGAGGCCCTGATTGGCCGGGCTGGCATCGATGGCGAGGAAATAGTCATTGCCGTTGAAGCGCATGGTGCGCAGCACGGCCTTCGCGTTGGCCTGGGCCGTCTCAAGCGGCACACCGGCTGCCTTGGCTTCCTCGGCAATGGCCTTCACGACGCTCTGGGCCGTCTCCACCTGTGAGCGGATCAGATCGCGCCGGTCTTCGAGCATCGTGCTGCGCAGTGAAAAAATCTGTATTAGCCCGGTCAGCAAAACGGCACTGAGTGCCATCAGCGACAAAACGAGCATCTTCTGCTTGATCGTCATTCGTCCGCCCCTCGCGTGAAAGTGTTACGGATCAAAACATCAGAATCTTTACATGAAATTAATTGGAAGCTTTGCGGAGGTTTGGAGTTTTGTTTTTAAACTTTGAAAAATACGCAGAGTTATTTTTGTTTCTGGCGCTTTCTTTGAAGTATTTAGATTGATTTGAGTGAGGGGTAGGCTGCATTCTTTTTATTTGCATGCAAACGAAAAAGATGACTGTCAGTCCTGTTGACGTGTCTCTCCATGAGCTGCGCGGACGGGTGCCGCTGCGTCTGGAAAAATACCGATGATGGCGGCTTCTGGCAGTTCCGTGTCTTGAAGCTGTGCTTGCCTTGCGGGTTATGCGCAAGTTGTTCCGTAGCGCTCTTCTGTGCCGAGGCTCTGGCCCAGCGTGAAGAATCCCTGTTAGATCGGCGTCCGGAATGCGTCAAAGGGCGCGCCGGACTGTCCGGATTCTGCCGGTGCAGCGGAGATAACAGACAAAGGGGACTGATTTGCTGCCGATCCATCACATGATTTCCGGCGGGCCGCGTCCTGTGGCGCCGTTCTCCCATGCCGTCGAGGCCGATGGCTGGGTGTTCATCACCGGGCAGATGCCGACAGATCCGGCTGCGCCGGATGCGCCGCTGCCGGAGGGGATTGCCGCCCAGACGGCGCGGGTGATGGAGAACCTGAAGCTGGTTCTGGCGGGCGTGGGGCTCGGGCTGGAGCATGTGACCATGGCCCGCGTCTATCTGACGGACTTCCACCGTGATTATGCGCTGATGAACGAGACCTACAGCAGTTATTTCGCGCCGGGCAAGCTGCCCGCACGCACCTGCATCGGCGTCACCGGTCTCGCGGTTCATGCGCTGGTGGAAATCGATCTCGTCGCGCGGCGGCCGTGAAGCGTCAGTTCCCGGGCTCTTGATATGAGGCGGGGCTCACTCCCCGTCTGCTTCGGTGATGCGCAGGCCGGAGCCCCAGTCTGCGAGCTGGTCATTGATATCATCCAGCACGAAATGCCGGGCCGAATCCCGGTCGTAGCCTTCGGCAAGCAGGGTGTCATATTCGGTGGCGGTATGGCGGATGTGGGAGGTCAGGGCCTGCTGCACGGCAATGGATGGCGGCAGGTGGCGCAGATGTCCGGCCATGGCACCGAACAGAACGGCCTGTGCATCAAACAAGGGAATACGCGGGGCCAGCTGGCGCAGCGCCTTGCGCATGTCTTTCTGCCGGCGCGTGCCTCCGGTCCGGGGCACCGCAGGTTCGGTTTCATCCGGCACCGGCCGTGTCTCCTGATCCTCAGTTCAGAGGCAGGGATACCACACCTTGCCGGGCTGCGGGCTGATGATAGTCCGCGTGTTCCAGCCATGCGGCGGCTTCTCTGGCGGGCATGGGCCGGGCGATCAGGTAGCCCTGGATATACCGGCAGCCAAGGCTGTACAGCCTGTCGCGCTGGGCTTCTGTCTCGATGCCTTCCACCACACAATCCAAGGACATGGAGCGGCACAGGGCAATGATCGACGAGACGATGCCGTGGCCGCTCGGATCATTGATGCCTGAAACGAAACTCTTGTCGATCTTCACCCGGTCGATCGGCAGCCGGTGCAGATAGCCAAGGCTCGAATAGCCGGTGCCGAAATCATCGAGAGCCAGCCTTGCGCCTGTCTGGCGCAGCAGGCGCATGGACTGCTCGGCGCTCTCGTAGCTGCGCATCACCGCCGTTTCCGTGATCTCGAATATCAGCCGGTGCGGCTGGATGCTGCTGCGCCCCAGCAGGGCGAGCAAGGTGAGCACCGTTTCCTTGCTGGTGATGTCGTGGGCCGACAGGTTGAAGGACAGGGAGAGATGCGGCGGCAATTGGCCCATCGCCGCCAGCGCCTTGCCAAAAAGCGAGATGGTGAGGCGCCGCATCAGGCCGGAGCGCTCCGCCTGCGGGATGAACTGATCCGGCGGGACCTGACCGAGAAGGGGGCTGTGCCAGCGGGCAAGCGCTTCAAAACCGGTGATGCTGCCTTTCTGCAGGTCGAGGATCGGCTGCAGATAGACCTCGAATTCCTCTTCAAGATCTGCGCCTTGCAGGGCGCTCTCGATTGCCCGGTCAGAGCGGATCTGTCTTTCGTGTTCCACGGAATAAAGCGTCGCCTGACCGCGCCGTCCGGTCTTGGAGTTGTAAAGCGCGTAGTCAGAACGGTCGAACAGCTCGTGGACCGTGCGCCCGGCATCCGGGAAAACCGCGAGGCCGCAGGAGCAGCCAATCCGGACGAAAATTCCCTCAATTTCATAAGGGGTTGCGATGATGTCGCAGATCGATTGGCCAAGCGCCTCCAGATCCTCAGCCGGAGCCTCGATGATCATGCCGAACTCGTCGCCGCCCAGGCGGCTGATCTGAAGCCGGGTGCCGCTGCTGACCAGTCCCTTCAGCCGGTCACCCGCTTCTGCCAGCAGAAGGTCGCCAAAATGGTGGCCATAGGTGTCGTTCACCGGCTTGAACCGGTCAAGGTCAAGGACGCCGACAGCAAAACTGGTGTGCGTTGAGGAGGCGTCCTGGATGCGCTTTTGCAGGGCAGAAAAGAAATGGCGGCGGTTCGGCAGGCCGGTGAGCACATCCGTATGGGCGAGGATGGCGTTTTCCTCGCTCAGCCGCTCGGTCTCCTGCTGCTTCTGCGCCAGTGCCCGCTGCGCCTGGATCACGTTCGTGAAGGCCTTGTGGCCATTGAACAGCACCTGGATCAGCACAAGGCTGACGAGGAAAATATTCATCGAGATGGCGTGAAAGACCGTCAGATCAAGGCGGCTGTAGTAGACAATGTAGGGCACTGTCACCAGCGCCATCACCAGAAGCGCAGCCTGAGGCAGGTTCATCAGGCAGAAGATGCAGCCGACCACCGTGATGGCGATGAAGAGGGCGACATGCCCACGCTCCAGCGGTCCGCCATAGCTGTCGAGCGCCAGCGACCAGGTCACATAGGCAAGCGCCAGAACACCACTCAGAAAGAGGGTCCGGCGCAGCTGGTAGAGGGCTTCCTCTGGAGACACGGCATCAGCAGACCGGCGCAGCCAGGCCACGGCCCGCACTGAACAGATGATGAAAAGCGGCAGGAGCAGCCAGATCGTCAGATAGTCCGGGGCCAGACCGTAATGTGTAAAAGACACGGCGCCCGCGTTGACCATCAGCAAGGCATAGAGAAGCGGCACCTGCCGGCGCAGTTCCCTGAACTGTGCCAGAAGGATTTCCGGTTGCTGGCCTGACAAAGTCATCCAGTCAAGAAATCGGCGCATCGTTGTCACTCTTCGAACTCTCCTCTTCTACAGAGTATGAGGTCAAAGTAATAACCTGCATTTAACATGCCCTAGCGTTTTTTGCGATGATCTCGCAAGGGTACATTCATCTCCGGTGGCGGCATTTCTTTAGAATTGTTGAGTTCCACCGTGATCTTTCCATCGCTGGAAAAGAAGGGGCAGGCTTCGTTGCTGCCGGTTTTCTTCGCACTGCAGCAATTCGCGAACTTTCTGGGGAAGTGCAATGTCGTCAAGGAGTTCGGGGGGCAAGTCACGCAGTTGTGGGTGGCACCCACGCCTGCCGGCTGGACGCGTGATGTGCCTTGCAGCAAAAACGGCAAGGGTGCTGGCAAACTGGAAAGCGCGATCGAGGAACATGGCTGATCCTATAAAGAAAGTTTTTTCTTTCTAAATTAGATTCCGGAATATGAAAAGTGAAATCTTTTTATATGGCCGGTCCCGTGCTATGTTCAGCCCATGTCAGACAGAACCCGCACCCGTATTCTCAACGCCCTGAAGGCTGGCGGCCCGCAGACTGCGGCGGAACTCGCCGCATCGCTCTCCGTCACGCCTGTTGCCGTGCGCCAGCATCTGGACGGGCTGCTGCAGGAGGAACTGGTTGACTTCGAGGACATGAAGGGGGCTGTGGGCCGTCCGCGCCGCGTCTGGGCGCTGAGTGCTGCCGGCCATGCCCGTTTTCCGGACAACCATTCGGCCCTGATCCTGTCGCTGCTCTCCGGCCTGCGGGAGCTTTACGGCACGCAAGGGGTGGAGGACCTGATTGCCTTCCGCGAGAAGGAAATGCAGGTGGCTTACGAAAAGGAACTGGCTGGAGCTTCAGCGCTGTCCGACCGGTTGTCCTGTCTTGCGGATCTGCGCAACCGGGAGGGCTATATGGCTGAAGTCGAGCGGGACTCGGACGGCAGCTGGCTTTTTATCGAGAACCACTGTTCCATCTGCGCGGCGGCGTCCGTTTGCCAGGGGCTTTGCCGGTCAGAACTGTCGCTTTTTGCCAGTGTCCTCGGGCCGCAGGCCGAAATCGAGCGCTGCGAGCATCTGCTGTCCGGCGGACGGCGCTGTGTCTACCGCATTCGCGAGCGGGCTGCTGCCTGAGGGAGTGCCTAACTAATTTCCAGCGGCGTCGCAGCCACGCCAAGCCCGCTGAGTGTGACCGCCAGTGTATCCCGCAGGATCTCGAAATCCTTCCGCCGCGGGGATGTGCGCCGCCAGGCAAGGCCCACCATGCGGGCAGGCTGGGGATCCTGAAAGCGCAGCAGGGCAACGCGGTCGTCGCGCACCTCCACATCGGCGCAGATTTCCGGCAGCAGGGTGACGCCATAACCGGCGGCGACCATCTGCATCACCGTGGCAAGGCTGGTCGCCCCCAGAGAGGACCGGCGGCCCGAGGTGACGATCTGGCAGTAGTTGAGCGCCTGGTCGCGCAGGCAATGCCCTTCCTCCAGCAGCAGCAGTTCCTCCTGGCGGATCTCGTCAATGCCGATCCGCCGCCGCTCGTCGAGATCGGGCGTGTTATGCACCGCCAGAAGGAAGCGGTCTTCAAAGAGGGGCAGGGTGGTCAGTTCCGGCTGGCCGAGGGGCAGCGCGGCGATGATGGCGTCCAGTTCTCCGGCCATCAATTCCTGCACCAGCACGTCCGTCAGGGTTTCGCGCAAGGTCAGCCGCAGGTCCGGATGGCCGCTCTGCAGCTTGGGCAGGACGCGGGGCAGAAGATAGGGCGCGATCGAAGGGATAATGCCAAGACGCAGCGGCCCGGTGAGCGGCTGGCCCCGGTGGCGGGCGTAGTCCATCAGATCGCGCACATCGGCGAGGATGCGCCGCCCGCGCCTGACCACTTCCTCGCCCTCCGGCGTCAGCCGGACAAGGCCGGAGCGCCGCTCGACCAGCATGACGCCCAGGCTTTCCTCCAGCTCCTTGATCTGCATGGACAGGGCAGGCTGTGTGACGGCGACAGCCTCCGCCGCCTTGCGGAAATGCAGGTGGGTGGCGAGGGCGTCGAGATAGCGAAGCTGGCGGAGTGAGATCATGTGATCAGTTTATCTTATTTAAAAGCCGAATCAATCCTATTGGACCTGATGTCCGATTTCCGCCAGCATGGCTCTGTGAGTAGTTTCCAGCTACTGGTGCCAGACTGGGCGGTTCTTTTGGGGCCGCCCATTTTTTTATTTGATCAATAAATTACGCTACGTAATTTCCCTCCCGCGCCCCGTTTGGCAAGCTTCGCGCAAGCTTCGCAGGCTGGTGTGATCGGGTGGCTTTGGTTCTCTTGAGCTTCAAATTGTTGAAGTAACAAAGAAAAATGAGTTGATTAAAATTTTAAACGATAGTTGGTAAAACATACTTAGAGAATACGTTTTGGCGTTACTCTTATCTTCAAGAATCGCTATTAGAGTGCTGGCGTGTCCTCGAATGTGGGTTGAGAGATGACAGAAGCGTTGCAGACGGAGCTTGTGAATTTTGGCGGACTATCGTCCGAAGCCAGCGCAGACCGGAAGGCGGAACTCGCCCGTCATGTTGCCGTACTCTTCTCTCTGACCTCAGACAAATGCTCCGACGAACAGGTCGACATATATGACTCGGTCCTGTTGCGGCTGGTGAACATGGTGGAAGTGGAGGTCCGGCGCTTCGTGGCCGAGCGGCTGGCGGAGCTTCGCAGGGGCCCCGAGCGCACCATCCGCCAGCTGGCTGGCGATGAGATCGAAGTCGCCGAAACTCTGCTGCGCCGTTCCAGTGTGCTGAAGGATCCCGAACTCGCCGGGATTGCCGATGTCAACAGCAATGCCCACCGCCTTGCCATCGCCCAGCGTGAAGTTCTGTCCGAGGAAGTCACCGACGTTCTGGTCCGCCGCGGTGACATCCGCGTCAAGCGCCGTGTCGCCGCCAACCCGGGGGCCGCGTTCTCGCTGGAAGGGTTCGAGGGGCTGCTGGATGCTGCGGCTGAGGACCATGCCCTGCAGCTGGCGCTGAGCGAGCGCCGCGATCTTGCCGATGCGCATATCGCCCGGCTGGTGGAAGTGGCCACCGAATCCGTCCGCCAGAAGCTGGTGATTGCCGGTGCGCTGGCCGATGCGGAGCAACTGCCGCAGGCCGCCCGCATTGCCGAACAGCGCATGTCGAATGACTACTGGCTGAGCCGCTACGACTTTGAAGCGGCGCGCACCCGTGTGCTGACACTGATGCGCGACGGGCGCCTCAACGAGAGCAGCCTGCGCTGGCTGGCAGCCGATGACCGGTTTGCCGAAGCCGTGGTGGCTTTCGCCTCCCTGACCAAGGTCAGCGTCACCGAGGCCAGCAACTGGATGGTCCGCCTTGAGGTGGAGCCTTTCCTCATCGTGGCCAAGGCCAACAATCTGTCGTCACTGACGGTGGCAACCCTGCTGAAGGTCGGCCCCTGGCGCCACCGGCTCACGGTTCAGGCCCGCGCGCAGGCGCTGGCGCGCTTCGACGCCATGCGGGTTGAGGACGCCCGTCAGCGCTTTGCCCTGCGGTCCGATCTTCCTGCAGACTGAGTTTCTACAGCGCCTCAAGCTGACCTGGCCCGGCTCGAAAGAGATCCGGGCCTTTTTTCAAGCTTTGGCGGAAGAGTCAAAGCTTGAGCACGGGCGTGACCCATGCCCGCATCAAGCCGTTTGCGGAGCAGAATAACGAGTCGCCAGAATCACTTGGCCGGGACGGCTGATGCTCTGAGTCCGGTGCTTCATTTTATCCCTCACGTGAAGCCTTTCTTCACCTTGTGCCGGAACATGAGGCGCCTCAGGGCTTGCACGTACGTCTGGTGTGGTATAAAGATATCTTTATATGAAGAAGCGCCGGTTGCGGCGGTATGGTGTGGACGGCATGAGCGGCGATCAGCATCTCTCCATCGAAGACCTGTTGTCAGGCCTGCGGGCGGCCGGTGAGCCGAGCCGTCTGCGGCTTCTGGCGCTGCTTGCCCGCAGCGAGCTGACGGTGAAGGATGCGACGGCAATTCTCGGCCAGAGCCAGCCGCGCATCTCCCGGCATCTGAAACTGTTGGCAGAGGCAGGCCTCGTGCGCCGCTATCCGGAAGGTTCCTGGGTGTTCTACCGGCTGGCGGAAGACGCTGCCGGGGATCTGGCCCGTGATCTTGTCGCCCGGCTCACGCCTTCCGATGATGTGCTGGAAGCCGATGCGGCCCGCTTTGACGGCCTGCGCAAGGCCAAGGCGGAAGAGGCGGCTGCCTATTTCGCCGCCAAGGCGCAGGTGTGGGATCAAGAGCGCTCGCTGCATGTGGCCGAGCGCGATGTGGAAGCAGCCATGCTCCGGGCGCTGGGCAACAAGCCGTTCCAGTCTTTCCTTGACCTTGGCACCGGCACCGGCCGTCTGCTCGAGCTGTTTGCCCCGCTTTACACCACGGCGCTGGGCGTCGATGCCTCGCATGACATGCTCGCCGTTGCCCGTGCCAATCTGGCGGGGCAGGGGCTGACGCAGGCGCAGGTGCGCCATGGCGATATCTATGCCCTCAACGTGCCGCCGGCTTCCTTTGATCTGGTGGCGGTGCATCAGGTGCTCCACTTCCTCGATGATCCGGCCCGTGCGCTGGCCGAGGCTGCCCGGGCGCTGCGCCCCGGCGGGCGGCTGATGATCGTCGACTTTGCCCCGCATGAGCTTGAGTTCCTGCGCGAGGAGCATGCCCACCGCCGTCTCGGCTTCTCCCGCGAGCAGATGGGCCGCTGGCTGCAGGGGCTTGGGCTCGACGTGGAAGACGTCACCGATCTTGTGCCTGCATCTGCAGGCAATCATTCAGCACTGACTGTCACCCTGTGGCTGGCGCGCGACCCGAGGGTCGTGACGGACCTGCCGCTCGCCGATCTAACCCGCGAGGTTGCGTAACATGTCCACTTCCACCGACGCCCGCCGTTCGCACAGCAGCGAGAGCGCACCGGTCAAGGTGTCCTTCGAGTTCTTCCCGCCGAAGACGGACAAGATGGAAGCGACCCTGTGGTCCACCATCCAGAAGCTTGAGACCCTGTCGCCCTCCTTCGTGTCGGTCACCTATGGCGCGGGCGGCTCCACCCGTGAGCGCACCCACCGCACGGTGGAGCGCATCCTCAAGGAAACGCCGATGCTGCCGGCGGCGCACCTGACCTGCGTCGGGGCATCCCGCGCGGATGTGGACGCGGTGGTGCAGGATTACTGGGACCTCGGCGTACGCCACATCGTGGCCCTGCGCGGTGACCCGCAGGAGGGTGTCGGCACGGCTTATGTGCCGCGTGAGGACGGCTATGCCTATGCCAGTGATCTGGTGGCCGGGATCAAGGCCATCGGTGATTTCGAGATTTCCGTCTCCGGTTACCCGGAACGCCATCCCGAAAGCACGGACTGGCAGGTCGAGATCGACAACCTGAAGCGCAAGATCGATGCTGGCGCGAGCCGCGTCATCACCCAGTATTTCTTCGACAACAATCTGTTCGAAGCCTATCTGGAGCGCATCGCCAAGGCGGGTCTCTCCATTCCGGTGGTGCCGGGCATCCTGCCGATCCTGAACTTCGATCAGGTGGTGAAGTTCTCGTCGGGCTGTGGAACCACCATTCCGGACTGGCTTTCCCGGCGCTTTGCCGGCCTTGATGATGACGCTGAAACCCGCAAGCTCGTCGGCGCCGCCGTTGCCTATGAGCAGGTGATGGATCTCGTCGACCGCGGCATCAGCGACTTCCATTTCTACACCATGAACCGGGCCGAACTGACCTTTGCCCTCTGCCACATGCTGGGGCTGGGGCAGGGCGAGACCGCGCGCCAGGTGGCGTGAGGGCCTGGCCCGCAGTGAGGCATTTGCTTTGTATTGAGGTCTCTCCGCTCCCCTCCCCCTGGTGGGGAGGGGTAAGGGGTGGGGGGATCTGAGCCTGAAAGTGTCTGGGGCTCAGGTTTCCTAACTAGTTTTGTGAGGGGGCGGCGGAGATCTTCAAACTTCGTGCCGAGAGGAGAGGTTCTCCCCCCGCCCCTCACCCCTCCCCACCAGGGGGAGGGGGGCTGAGACGCCGGGATATCGAAACGAAACTGCCACCCTCCGCCATGACCTTAACGGTTTCAGACGGGATGTGTGCATGTAGTAGACCTCGAACAGGTGCCTGACCGCTTGCCGGGAAGGGCACTCTCGAACATGTCAGGCGCGGAGCTTCAGGCCTGCGCTGGACGGGAATGAACTTCAGGTCCGCGTGGCGGACCTTTTGTGTGACAGGAACCGGATCACATCCATGCTGAAGAAGTCTGACGTTTTCGACCGCCTCCACGCTGCCGCCGCCAAGCGCATTCTTGTGCTGGATGGCGCCATGGGTACGGAGATCCAGACGCTGAAGCTGGATGAGGCGGCCTTCCGGGGCAGCCGCTTTGCCGATTGGCCGCAGGACCTCAAGGGCAACAACGATCTTCTGAGCCTGACGCGCCCGGATGATATCCGCGCCATCCATGTGGCCTATCTGGAGGCCGGGGCGGATATCGTTGAAACCAACACCTTCTCCTCCACCACCATCGCCCAGGCCGATTACGGCATGGAGGCGCTGGCCTATGAGCTGAATTTCGAGAGCGCCCGCCTTGCCCGCGAGGCCTGCGATCTGGTGACCGCCAAAGACCCGTCGCGTCCGCGCTTTGTGGCCGGTGCCATCGGCCCGACCAACCGCACCGCCTCCATCTCGCCGGATGTGAACAACCCCGGCTACCGTGCCGTGAGCTTCGACGATCTGCGCAAGGCCTATGCCGAGGCCGCACGCGGGCTCATCGAGGGCGGCGCAGACATCATGCTGGTCGAGACCATCTTCGACACGCTCAATGCCAAGGCCGCGCTCTTTGCCATTGACGAGGTGTTCGAGGAAAAGGGCGTCCGCCTGCCGGTGATGATCTCCGGCACGATCACCGACCTTTCGGGCCGCACCCTGTCCGGCCAGACGGCGGAAGCCTTCTGGTATTCCGTCCGCCACTCGCAGCCCTTCTCCATCGGCCTCAACTGTGCGCTGGGTGCCAAGGAGATGCGCGCCCATGTGGCTGATCTTGCCCGTATTTCCGATACGCTGGTCTGCGCCTATCCGAACGCGGGCCTGCCCAACGAATTCGGCGAATATGACGAGAGCCCGGAGCATATGGCGAGGCTCGTGGGCGAGTTTGCCGCCTCCGGCCTCGTCAATATCGTCGGCGGCTGTTGCGGCACCACACCGGCCCATATCCGCGCCATTGCTGAAGCCGTGGCCGACAAGGCGCCGCGCGTGCTGCCCGATGTGCCGCGCCTGATGCGCCTGTCCGGCCTTGAGCCTTTCGTGCTGACGCCGGAAATCAACTTCGTCAACGTCGGCGAGCGCACCAACGTCACCGGCTCTGCCCGCTTCCGCAAGCTGGTGAAGGAAGGCGACTATTCGGCGGCGCTGGATGTGGCCCGCCAGCAGGTGGAAAGCGGCGCGCAGATCATCGACGTCAACATGGACGAGGGGCTTCTGGACTCGGAAGCCGCCATGGTCACCTTCCTCAACCTCATCGCTGCCGAGCCGGATATCGCCCGCGTGCCGGTGATGATCGACAGCTCCAAGTGGACCGTCATCGAGGCAGGCCTCAAATGTGTGCAGGGCAAGCCCATCGTCAACTCCATCTCGCTGAAGGAAGGCGAGGAGGCGTTTCTGGCGCAGGCCAAGCTCGTCCGCCGTTATGGCGCGGCCGTCGTGGTGATGGCCTTTGACGAGAAGGGCCAGGCCGACACCTTCGAGCGCAAGACGGAAATCTGCGCCCGCTCCTACAAGGTGCTGACCGAAAAGGCCGGTTTTGCGCCGGAAGACATCATCTTCGATCCGAACATCTTCGCGGTGGCCACCGGCATCGAGGAGCACAACAACTACGGCGTCGATTTCATCGAGGCGACGGGCTGGATCCGCGAGAACCTGCCCCACGCCCATGTGTCGGGCGGCGTGTCGAACCTCTCCTTCTCCTTCCGCGGCAACGAGGGCGTGCGCGAGGCGATGCATTCGGTGTTCCTCTACCATGCGATCAAGCGCGGCATGGACATGGGCATCGTCAATGCCGGCCAGCTCGCCATCTATGACGACCTCGACAAGGAACTGCGGGACCTGTGCGAGGATGTGGTGCTCAACCGCTCGCCGGAAGCGACCGACCGCATGCTGGAAGCAGCCGAGCGCTGGAAAGGCGAGGGCGGCAAGAAGAAGGAAGCTGATCTCAGCTGGCGCGAGTGGCCCGTGGCCAAGCGGCTGGAACATGCGCTGGTCAACGGCATCGACGACTACGTGGTTGAGGATACGGAAGCTGCCCGCCAGACCGTGGAGCGTCCGCTCCATGTGATCGAAGGGCCGCTGATGGACGGCATGAACGTGGTGGGCGACCTCTTCGGCGCGGGCAAGATGTTCCTGCCGCAGGTGGTGAAGTCCGCCCGCGTGATGAAGAAGGCCGTGGCCTATCTGATGCCCTTTATGGAAGAGGAAAAGCGCCTTTCCGGCCTTGAGGGCTCGTCCTCGGCGGGCAAGATCCTGATGGCGACGGTGAAGGGCGATGTGCATGACATCGGCAAGAACATCGTCGGCGTCGTGCTCCAGTGCAACAATTTCGAGGTGATTGACCTAGGCGTCATGGTGCCTGCGGCAAAGATCCTGGAGACGGCCAAGGCGGAGAAGGTGGACATCATCGGCCTGTCCGGCCTCATCACCCCGTCTTTGGACGAGATGTGCCACGTGGCCGCCGAGCTGGAGCGCGAGGGGCTGGATGTGCCGCTGCTGATCGGCGGGGCCACCACCAGCCGCATCCATACGGCGGTGAAGATCCATCCGAACTATGCCCGGGGACAGGCGATCTACGTGACCGATGCCGGCCGCGCCGTGGGCGTCGCCTCGCGCCTGATGAGCGAAGGCCAGCGTGATCCCTATTACGCTGAGGTCCGCAAGGAATATGTGGAGATTGCCGAGGCGCATGCCAACGCCCGCGGGTCCGGTGCGCGCGTGTCCATCGTTGATGCAAGAGCCAATGCCTTTACCTGCGATTTCAGCCGCAAGCCGCAGGCACCGCGCAAGCCCGGCATCACCCGCTTCGACAACTTCCCGCTGGAAGAACTGGTGCCCTTGATCGACTGGACGCCCTTCTTCTCCACCTGGGAGATCAAGGGCCGCTATCCGGCGGTGCTGACTGACAACCGCTATGGCCCGGCGGCCAAGGCGCTTTACGATGATGCCCGGCGCATGCTGGACGAGATCGTGGAAGGCAAGCTGCTGACGGCGCGTGGCGTTGCGGGCCTTTGGCCTGCGCAGGCGCGGGGCGATGATATTCTGCTCTTCGGCAGCGAGGACCGCACAAGCCCGGTCGCCACTTTCTACACCCTGCGCCAGCAGATGGCCCGCACCGCAGGCGGGCGGGCGAATGTGGCCCTGTCCGATTTCGTGGCACCGGAAGGCTCCGGCATTGCCGACTGGGTGGGCGGCTTTGCCGTCACCACCGGTCACGGCGAGGATGATCTTGCCGCCCGCTATGCCAAGGCGGGGGATGACTACAACAAGATCCTCAGCCAGGCGCTGGCCGACCGGCTTGCGGAAGCCTTTGCTGAAAAGCTGCACCAGATCGTGCGCAAGGACCTGTGGGGCTATGCGGCGGATGAGACCCTCAGCAACGAGGAGCTGATCGAGGAGAAGTATCAGGGCATCCGCCCGGCGCCGGGCTATCCGGCCCAGCCGGACCACACCGAAAAGCGCACGCTGTTCGATCTGCTCGGCGCGGAAGAGGCGACCGGCATCAACCTGACGGAAAGCTACGCCATGTGGCCGGGCTCTTCCGTCTCTGGCCTCTACTTCAGCCACCCGGACAGCCATTATTTCGGCGTCGGCAAGATCGAGCACGATCAGGTGGAAGACTACGCGCAGCGCAAGGGCTGGGACCTCGCCTATGCCGAGCGCTGGCTTGCTCCGATCCTCAACTACGACCCCCGCCGCCGCGCTGCGGCAGAGTGAGGCACGGCATCTGAGAGGCAGGCGGCACCATTCTGCTGCCTGCCCCTCGCGTTGTTTCAGCGGCCGCTGGACGACTCGCCCATGGCGATGAAGGAGAAGCTGCGGTTTTGCGGTGCGCCATTCGAGGCGCCGGTGATGGCTGTGGCGCTGGCGGCCGTGAGGTAGGGGAATACCACGTTGTCGAGCGGGCTTTCGCTCATGGTGCCCCACATCACCTGCGAGCCGGTGATGGCCGGTACGCCTGCAAAGTTGCCGTTGAACGAGATCTGATAGATCCCCGGCCCTTCGTTGATGACTGCGAATTCGTAATCCCCGGCGCCGCCGCTGCCGGATGCGATGGTGCCGTCGGCGTTCACGACGCCCCAGATGATGTTCATGAAATGACTCCTTGTCAGAGGGTGACTGGCAAAGACTGGGACGCAACGGGGAAAAAGGTGTGAAAATGGCTGTTCGAGTTGGTGAAACGCTGTTGCCTGCACGCATGCTAGTGTCCCAGCGCCTTCAGACAACGTGTTTTCCGGAAGGAACGAACACACTGTTCACCTGCGGTGACCTAGTTCTCCTAGGGGTGCGGGTTTATGTGTAGGGCCACGAACAACAGGTGCCTCACCTCCCAGGCACTTCATCTCCAAGGAGAGCATTCATGTCCAAGACCATTCTCAAGATTGACGCTTCCGCCCGCAAGGCAGGGTCTGCAACCCGTGACCTCACCGAAAAGCTGGTGAACGGCCTCGCTGCCAAGATCGCTGGCTCCAAGACCGTGACCCGCGACGTTGCAGCCGGTTTCCCGCTGGTCGACGAAGAGTGGATCGGCGCCAACTTCACCGACCCGGCAGCCCGCACCGATGCGCAGAAGGCGAAGCTCGCCCTGTCCGACAGCCTCGTTGCCGAACTGAAGGCTGCTGACGTGATCGTCATCGCCGCTCCGGTCTACAATTTCGGCATTCCGGCCTCGCTGAAGTCCTGGATCGATCTGGTGGCCCGCGCCCGCGAAACCTTCCAGTACACCGAAACCGGTCCGGAAGGCCTGCTGAAGGGCAAGAAGGCCTACATCGTTGCAGCTTCCGGCGGCACCCCGGTCGGCTCGTCCTATGACTATGCCACCACCTATCTGCGTCACGTCTTCGGCTTCCTCGGCATCACCGATGTGGAAGTCGTGGCTGCCGACAAGCTGGCCATGGACGCTGAGGGCAGCATCAAGGCCGCGAACGAAGCCATCGACGCTCTCGTCGCCAAGGCCGCCTGAGTTCTGGCAAAACTTTAGCCCAAGGCAGAGTTCCGCAGCCGCCCGAAAGGGCGGCTGTGTTGTTTCTGGGCCGCGCCTATGATCCGGGCGGCCGGTTTGCTGTTCAGGCATCCGGAGGTCCTGACAGGATACCCGCTCCCGATGAGCCTGCGTCATCGGGAGGTGGTTAAGCCCGTGCGGCGCTTGAGCACCTTCAAGCTGCGCTGCGTCAGCGTCTCGGCGCCTTGATATAAAACGCCCGCCGGATCATCATCCTGCGGGCGCTCCAACTGGATCCCTGATATTTTCTGGTTACGCTTTTCCAGCGCGGCTGCCGGTTGCTCCGGCCTGCCGGATTTCCATCTGATGCATATCTTCTACCCAGCCAGCATCAGATCTGCAGTCCTCCAAGTCTCCTACAGTGCGCCGATCACAATGGCGCCCAGGAAGACGAAAGCTGCACAGACTGCTATCACGTCAAGATTGCGGACAATCGACATTGTTTTGCCTCCCGATGTCCTTTCCTGCACGTTCATTAATGTAGGCAAGGTGGCCGCCTGCGCAAAGCAGAAAATGTGCTGCACTGCAAAAGCCGTTGCGTAATTTCTCTGATGCAAAGATGTAAGCCGTTGATTGCGCGCATGAATGGCAGTTCTTGTCTGACTGGGATTGCCTGCCGGGACCGTAGTCCTGCCTATAGGCTGTGCATGGCGCTGGGGAGCGCTGGCGCTGTGTTTGGCAAGGGTGCAGGGCCGATTTATCGAGACACAGGTGCGGCAAGATAAATATTTGTGGTTGAAAATCTATTTGTAAGAATTATCATCACCTTAATAAAAAGGTAACAAGTTCTGCAAAATGTAGTTTCTTGATCTGATGCATGCTTTGGGCGGGCAAAAATGCAAAATCTCGGCAGGCTGGCGGAACTTGCGAGGGATAACACCCCGGAAGGCCGGCGTGCGCTCGTCGATGCGGTGACGGACATGTTCATGACCGCCGCATCGGATCAGGTCGACCATATCAGCCTGCTGTTCGGCGATATCGTGCTCAAGGTGATCGGCAAGCTTGAGGAAGAAGCCCGCATGGCGCTGGCCGTGCGCATCTGCGAGGCCGAGGCCGCCCCGCGTGACTTGATCATGTCGCTTGCAGCAGACCGGATCAACGTTGCGGCGCCGGTTCTGGCCGGTTCACCGGTTTTGACCACCGATGATCTTGTGTCCCTTGCCAAGACTGGCAGCATGGATCATCTGGGCGTCATCGCAGACCGGCGGCCCCTGAACGAGGCGGTGACAAGCGTCATCGTAAGCCGGGGAAACACCGAGGTTCTGGCAACGGTCGCCGGCAACGAGCAGGCCCGGTTCACCGCCAATGCCTTTGAAATGCTCTTGGAAAAGGCCCGGCATCATCCGATGATCCAGGAAGCGCTGATCGGCCGTGAGGATCTTCCTGCCGATGGGGCCCGCAATCTCGTTCCCTACCTCTCCGAGGAGCTGAAGAAGCGTATCCTTGATCTGGGGGGGGATGGAACGCTGGTGCAGATCCTGGCGGAGCGGGCCGCGCAGGAGGTGCAGGCTCAGGTGCGCGATCTGGGCAGCGCCCAGTCGCGTGCGAAGATGCTGATTGACGACGTGAAGGCCCGCCGCCGCCCGATTGACGATGCGGTCAACCAGTTTTCCAAGACGGACCGTCCTGTGGACCTTGCCCATCTGCTGGCGGAGGTGAGCGAACTGCCCACGGCGATGGTGGCCCGGGTGGTCTTCAACACGGATGATGCACCGCTGATCATCCTGTGCCGCGCCAACGGGGTGACGGACAATGCCTACAAGAACATCGTCAAGCTGCGGGCCCAGCGGCTGAAGATGAGCGGTCAGGAGATCAACGATGCCTTCCTGCGCTATGGCCGCATGCAGAGGGCTGAAGCGATGCGCGCGCTCGCCGTGATCCGGGAGCGCGCGAAAAAGGCATCCTGACGAGGGACGTGACGCCTCAGATCAGGCTGCAGCCCGGCGCAGGACGGCCGTCATGGCCGCAGCGCCAATCAGCAGGGAACCGCCAAGCCGGTTGAGGGCTTTCATCAGCGAGGGCTTACGGATCTGCTTGCGCAGGGCAGAGGCGGCGAGCGCATAAACGCCCGCGTTCAAGGCGCCCAGCACCACGAAGGTCACGCCCATCAGCACCAGCTGCGGCGCCACAGGGGCGGCAGGGGCGATGAAATGGGGCAGGAAGGCGATGAAGAAGGCGATGCCCTTCGGATTGAGGCTCGTCACCACATAGGTGTTCCAGAAGATCTTGCGCGGCTCCATGGCGGGTGCTGCCATGTCAATCTGATCCGCTGCAGGAATGAACGGCGGCTGCCGCCACATCTTGATGCCGAGCCACAGCAGATAGAGCGCTCCAGCCCATTTCAGCACGGTGAAAGCGGTAGCGGAGGCGGCCAGAACAGCGCCGAGGCCAAGCAGCGAGGCGGTGGCCGCTGTTGCATCTCCCAGGGCGACACCCAGGACGCAGGCCCCGGTCGATTTGCGGCCATGCGACAGGGCGTAGCTGATCACCAGCAGGATGGTTGGCCCGGGAATGGCGAGCACAACGAGAGTGGCCGCCACATAGGCGATGTAGAGTTCAATCGTCATTCCACAATCCTTCCGAAACATGCCCGGCTTTCGCCAGCGGGAGAAGCCAGCCACGGCGCAGGGCACTTTGCAAGTGGGATTGTGGGGCTGACGGCGTCTGACAGAAAAAAGAAAGGGAGCCCGCAGTGTGGGCTCCCTCTGGGGATTGGACTGACGGTCCGTGTTATACCGGCTCTCGATGAGCTTGACTCATCAAGAGCCGGTCAAGCCCGTGCGGCGCCTGAGCAACTTCAAGGCGCGATGCGTCAGCATCGAAAGCCTTGGTATTACTGGCAGAAGCGCTGCTCGCCGCCATGGGTCGTGAAGGTGCCCGTGCGCGGATTGAAGCTGCGGTAGCGCGAGCTGCAGTAGTCGTACCAGGCCGGGCTCCACGGCAGATAGCCGGGCGATGCCTGAGGTGCACCATAGACCGGTGCGCCATAGACCGGGCCAGGAGCGGGAATGGGAGCATGAGCCGGCGGGTAATAGGCCGGGGGAGGCGTGGAGGCGCTGGCGCCGCCGCTCATGGTGCCCAGAAGGATGGCTCCGGCGGCAAGGCCGATCACACCGGCAGCAAGGGCTGCGTCCGTGTTGTTGCGCTTGCGGCCGCGCTCCTCGTGCCGGCCCCGCTCAACCCGGTTGCGGTCTTCCCAGCCCCGGTCGTAGCCGCGGTCATACCCGCGCTCGAAGCCGCGGCCATGGCCCCAGCCGCCGTGCCGGTCACCCCAGCCGCCCGCTTGCGCGCCGGTTGCCAGCGGCGCCAGCAGACTGGCCGAAAGGGCGGCAGTCAGAATGCGCTTGGTCAGGGTGTTCATCTTCCGTCTCCTTCGCGTGAGGGGGCTCGATCCGTGTGGCCCGTTCCTCTGTGTTCCGATGGTGCCAATTTGCCATGGGGGGACTGAATGCACTCTGAGATGCCCGTTCATCTGCCGTTCATGTTGGCGACGGCTGCAGCGGCAGCTTTACGGAAGGGCCGGGGCTGTCTTTTGACGGCCGGGCGGATAGAATGGCGGGGAGGGAGATTGCTGTTCGGAGAACTCTGGTGACTGAAGCCGGAAAGGAAAAAGCTCTTCTTCAAGAGGTGGATGATGAGGTGCGCCGTCAGGCCCGCTCACTGCTGCGCCTCGCCCGTCACGCCGCCCTCGGTGTTCTGGAGGTGGGGACCGGCCATCCGCTGGTCTCGCGGGTGACACCTGTTGCCGCCATGGATGGAACGCCGGTCGTGCTTGCCTCAAAACTCGCGGCTCACAAGCCGGCCATGCAGGCAGACGGCCGCTGCTCGCTGCTTGTGGGAGAACCCGGCAAGGGCGATCCGCTGGCCCATCCGCGCATGACGGTGATGGCCGTGGCGCGGGAGATTGAACGCGGCTCGCCGGATCATGACGAGGCCCGCCGCCGCCATCTCGCCCGCCATCCCAAGGCCGGGCTTTACGTGGACTTTCCGGATATGAGCTTCTTCCGGCTGGAGGTGGCACGGGCCAGCCTCAACGGCGGCTTCGGCAAGGCCTATGCGCTGAGTGCGGCAGATCTCGTGCTGGCGGCGGATCTTTGTGCGCCGCTGTCCGGCTGGGAGGCGGGTGCCGTCGCCCACATGAATGATGACCACGCGGATGCGCTTGCCCTTTATGCGCAGGTTCTGTGCGGTCAGCCCAAGGCGAACTGGCGCCTGACGGGCCTTGATCCCGAGGGGCTCGATCTTGCGGCCGGTGACCGTGCCTGCCGGCTGTGGTTCGACACACCGCTGACGGAGCCCAAGGCCCTGCGTGAGAAGCTGGTGGAGCTTGCCAAAGCGGCGCGGGCGAAGGCGCCGGCCTGAAGGCCTGCCATGGCTGTGAGGCCTTCTGAAACCTGAAATAACTGTTGCGTAAGTGTTGCAATTCCCGCCTAAATTGCTTTCCGTTAGGGCAAGGGAGGTGCTTATGACAGACAACAGGATCCAGAGTTTCAAGGTGACGTGCTGGAACATCGAGCATGCGGACAAGCTGCTCGATGATCTGGAGGCCGCCTCAGACGGCGTCCGGGAGAAAGCCGAGGCCCGCCTTGCCGCCGTGCGCGACGAGATCACCGCCCTTGCGGCCGATGTGCTGATGATCAGCGAGGGACCGAATGGAGAGGACCGGGCGAAGCGCTTTTTCGAGAGGGCGGCGCCCGGCTACAAGCTTGTCACGCGCGGCTCGGATGACCGCAGGACCTATGGCATGCAGGGCACGGATGCGGTGACCGGCCGCCAGTGGATCTGGTTCCTGCTGCGGGACATTCCCGCCCTTTCCGGTTCACTGCTTCATCTGGACCAGTGGAAGCGCCTGACCGAGGCCAATTCCGGCGGAGAACACAGGGCTGGAAGCTGGGATGTCGCCTTTCCGGAGTTCCGGGATGGCCAGCTCCTGTTCCGCATCACCCGCAATCACAGCCACTGGCGCCATCCGCAGGTGCTGCTGGCCCATGTGGATGGGGTGAGCATCGAATTCATCGGCTGTCATCTCAAGAGCAAGATCACCCGCACCTCCGGCAGGGGTGACGTGACGGATGCCGCCTTCTTCGACAACAATCCGGGGCTTGTGGCTGACCTGATCAACTCCCGCATCAAGATCACGACTGAGTGCACGGATGTCCGGCACTATATCGATGCCCGCTTTGCCGCAGATGCAAGCGCGCCGCTGATCGTGCTGGGCGATCTGAATGACGGGCCGGGCAAGGAGCGGATCGAGCGCCGGTTTCTCTATCACGACCTGATCAGCACGCTGCAGGGCGAAATCTTCTTTGCCCGCCGCTTCCTCAATCACGCCCTGTTTGACGCGCCGGAGGAGGAACGCTGGTCGGTTTTCTTCCGCGACAGGCTGGATCCCGGCCGCAGTCCGCGGATCCTGCTGGACCACATCCTGTTCAGCCAGACCTTCACCGGCAACCGGCAGGTAACGGCAAACAGCTTCCGGGCGCGGCAGGGGGGAGGGCTGGTGGAGCATGACGTCCATCACGCCATTACGGGAACGCGGCCAGCCTTTGCCATGACAAGCGATCACAAGCCGGTCTCGATGCATTTCGACCGGCGGGCTCCAGCCTGAAACTTGACGGGGCAGCCTTGCGGCTGCCCCGCTTGTCACTGAAGCCCTGCCGAGGTCCGTCAGGCCGCCCGGATGTTCCGCAGGAAAGTGCCGAGCTCGTTCTGCAGGTTCCGGGACTGTTCCGACAGTAAGCCCACGGTGGACAGAACCTGACGGGCGCCGGAGCTTGAATCCATGGCGCTTTCCCGGACGGCGCCGATGCTGCGGGTGATTTCATCGCTGCCCTGTGCCACTTCGTGGACATTGCGGGCGATTTCGGAGGTCACCGCATTCTGCTCCTCGATGGCCGAGGCGATGGCCGAAATCTGGCTGTTGATCTGGCTGACGGCAGTCACCACCGCCTCGATGGCTGAGGAGGTGAGGGAGGCGCCGGATTGCATTTCGCCGACCTGGCGGCTGATGTCTTCGGTCGCCTGTCCGGTCTGAGTGGCGAGTGCCTTCACTTCGCCGGCAACCACGGCAAAGCCCCTGCCTGCCTCTCCGGCCCGTGCGGCCTCGATGGTGGCGTTGAGGGCGAGCAGGTTGGTCTGGGCGGCGATGTCGTTGATGAGCTTCACCACATCGTCGATCCTGCGGGCGGAGGCAGCCAATACGCCAACCGTTTCGCTGGAACTGCGCGCGTTCTCGGTGGTGGTGCCGGCTGCTCCCAGAGCAGCTGTCACCTGGCGGCTGATCTCGCCGATGGAGGCGGCGAGTTCTTCGGCAGCGGAAGCAACCGTCTGCACGCCGCGGCTCGATTCTTCTGCTGCTGCAGCCACCGTGTTGGCCGTGGAGGATGTGTCGTTGGCGTTTCTGGCCATCATCTGTGCGGTGGCTTCCAGCTCCTTCACGGCAGTGGCGATGCTGTCCGAGACGCCCTTGACCGTCGCCTCCAGGTTATCCGCAAGGCGAAGTGTCGCGTCGCGCTTTTCCTGCTCGATACGCTCCTCCTCCTCCTTTGCCTGGGCCTGCAGACGCTTGATCTCGATGGTTTTCTCGCGGAAGGCTTCGAAGGCAACGGCCAGTGCGCCGATTTCGTCGCGGCTGCGCACCTTGAGCTGGACGCTTGTATCATCCTGTGCCAGGCGGTTGAGGGCGTGGACGACATTGCGCAGCGGGCGGCTGATCCCGAAGATGGAAATCAGCAGCGCAATGGCAGTGCCTGCAGCTATGGCGATGAGGGACACAATCGCCATGAGCCTCAGCCCGTGCAACTCATGCTCCTTGGCTTCGCGCGCGGATGCTTCTGTGAAACTGTTGAGATCTGCCGTCAGTGCCGCCAGCTCCGCGTTCAAGGCGTGCTGTTCGCGCTCAATTTCCACGGCCAATGCCGAGGCCTTGCCGAGGTCACCGGCGCTGATCTGGGCGACCACTTCCCCGATGTGATCGTCGTAGGTGTTATGTTCCTTTTCGATGCGCTTCAGCTGTTCGAGAACGGTTTCGTATTTGCGCCGGTTCTCGGCTGTCGTCGCGAGCTTTATGCCGTGCTGAGCCAGATCTTCTGCCTCAAGGATCTCTTTCTGGACGGTTTCAGCCAGCTTCGTCAGGCTTGCCGTAAGGCTTGAAACCGTACCGGTGGCTTCGGAAGCTGCCAGGCCGGCCGCTCTGAGAAGCCGTTCGAGCAGCAGCGCCTGTTCCATCTGATGCAGAGTGACATTCGTGACATTGACTGTCAGCGGAATAGTCTCCTCTGCAATTTCAGTCAGTTCTCCGCCGATTTTCTGCATCTGCAGAATGCCTGTCGCAGCAATGAGGATCATCATTGCGCCGAGGAATGCGACGAGGGATAAAATTTTCGCCGCGATTGAACGGAAGCGGCTGATGTGGGAACGCGAGGATGTCATCTTTAAACCCTGTGCTGCGAAACGGCTTCAGTTCGTCAATCGGTCAGGTTGTGTATCTGACTCTGCGTCATTATTTGGTGTACCCTGATATTTCGGTTAGTGAATTAACAAAAATATAAAAATAACCTTTGGTTGCGTTTTGTTTTCGGAAATATTTCTTCTTACCCAAGGTTTCATTGTCAAAAATCACGCTATGAAATATCGATATTGATGCCAATTGAGTAGTTTTTCTTATGTAAAATGCAAATCAGCACCATGGTGACGAAGTGTAGTGGGGGGGTAGACGTTTCTGGAGAGGGGTGATCACAAAAAAAGCCGCCCGGTGCGGGGCGGCTTCTTCGAGACAGTTGGGTCAGCTGCGGGGTGTTAGACCAAATCTCAATGAGCTTGGCTCATCGAGGTTTGGTCAGGCCCGTGCGGCGTTTGAGCATTTTCAAGGCGTGATGCGTCAGCATCTCAGAGCCTTGGTGTTAGTCGGTGCCCTGAATGGCGGCGAGCACCCATTCCCCGCCATTCTGGCGGCGGAAGGTCCACAGTTCGGTGCTTTCCTGCGGCTCTTCCAGGCTGCCCGAGAGCACAGTGCCGGAGTTGCGGTCGAGGATGGCGTCGAGGGCGGAGAAGCGCATGGCGACCGTTGCATAGTCGTCGTTGCCCTCGCTCCAGGCCTCCGAGAGATCGCCCTGCAGCAGCTTCACATCCGAAACGCTGTTGCGCTTGCCGGAGGAGGCGAGTTCACCCAGTTCTTCGGCGAGGAAGGACATGGCCTCCGGCGTCGCCAGACGGCGCAGGGCGGCATAGTCCTCGCGGCCATAGGCTTCCTGCACCTCGGCCAGCATCTGTTCGAAGCGGTCGAAATCGGCAGCTTCCAGCTCAAGCGGCGTGTCCATGACAGGGGCCTGCACCGGTGCGGCTGCTGCCGGGCTGGCGTTGCCGCCGCCATTGCCGCCGAAGCTGAAGGGGTTGCCCGCATTGCCGCCTGCGCTGGTGCGCAGGTCCGGACGTGCGCCACCGGCTGCAGCAGCTGCCGGCTGCTGACGCCGGGCGCCAAGGAAACGCATGACCAGCATGGCAATGCCCGCAATCAGGGCCACCTGCAGGATCAGGCCGAGGAAGCCGGCAAAGCCGCCCAGCCCGCCGCCAAACAGCATGCCGAAGAGGCCGCCCATGAGCAGGCCGCCGAGCAGCGCGCCGCCCATGCCGCCGAAAAGCCCGCGTGAGGGCTGGGCTGCCTGCTGCTGCCGTGTGGCTGCGGCCGGTGCCGCCTGCTGGCCCTGTGCGGGCTGCGGCGTCATGGTGCGCTGCATGGGGGCGGCGGTGCCGGGGGCTGTGTTGGTCGGGGCAGGGGCGGAATAGGTGCGGTTGCCACGGCTGCCGAAGCCGCTGCTGCCGGCCCGGCGGGCTTCGGCATATTCAACGGCGGCAAAAAGCGTCGCGATTCCAAGGGCAAGGGCGGCTGTCGTCTTGCGCATCCGGCGGGCGGCAGCAGGCATCAGGCATTTCCTCCAATAGGCTCAGGTCGAGAATAACCCTCGTCATATGGGAGTATGGCGGCCGTATTACCAGTGCAAATGACTATTGCGTGTGTGGCTTATGCGCATGAAAAAAGGGGCGGAACCATCCGGCTCCGCCCCCTCGGGGAATGGTCAGTCCGGGCGGCCCCAGCCACCGGCCGTGGGGGTGATCATGGTCACCGCCTCGCCCGGCTCCAGAACGGTCTGGTCGCAGCCCTTCAGCACCTCGATGCGCCCGTCGAGACGGCGCACTTCCGTGCGGCCAAGCTGCCCGTCCTCGCCGCCTTCCATGCCCTTCGGGGCGATGGTGCGGTGGGAGCCGAGGATGGCGAGATCCATCCTTTCAAGGAAGCGCAGGGTGCGGCGGGTGCCGCCGCCTGCGGACCATTTGCCCTTGCCGCCCGAGCCCTTGCGGATGTGGAAGTCCTCCAGCAGCACGGGGAAGCGGAATTCCAGCACCTCCGGATCGGTCAGGCGCGAGTTGGTCATGTGCACATGCACCCCGTCCGTGCCGTTGAAGCCGGGACCGGCGGGGGAGCCGGAGCAGATGGTCTCATAGTACTGGTAGGTGTTGTTGCCAAAGGTCAGGTTGTTCATGGAACCCTGACTGTTGGCCATCGCCCCCAGTGCCGCGAACAGCGCATTGGTGACGTGCTGCGAGGTCTCCACATTGCCTGCCACAACGGCCGCCGGATATTCCGGCTTCAGCATGCAGCCATCGGGCAGGATGATGCGGATAGGCCTGAGGCAGCCCGCATTCATCGGGATGTGGCCATCCACCATGACGCGGAAGCAGTAGAGCACGGCTGCGCGGGTCACCGGCTCCGGCGCGTTGAAATTGTTGGCCGCCACCGGGCTGGTGCCGGTGAAGTCAACGGTTGCCTCGCGCTTGTCCTTGTCGACGGTGATCTTTACGCGGATCACCGAGCCCTGATCGGTCGGGTAGTCGCAGGCGCTGTCCTTCAGGGCGGAGATTACCCGGCGGACGCTTTCCTCGGCATTGTCCTGCACATGGCCCATATATGCCTGCACCACGTCGAGGCCGAAGTGGGTGACCATCTTGCGCAGTTCCTGAATGCCCTTCTCGTTGGCTGCGATCTGCGCCTTCAGGTCGGCAACGTTCTGGTGGACGTTGCGCACGGGATAGGGATGGCTGGTCAGCAGCTCGATCAGCTCCGCCTCGCGGAACCGGCCCTGATCGACAAGCTTGAAGTTGTCGATCAGCACGCCTTCCTCGTCCACCGTGGTGGCGAGCGGGGTCATGGAGCCGGGGGCCGAGCCGCCCACATCCGCATGGTGGCCGCGGCTGGCGGACCAGAACAGGATCTCCTTGCCCGCATCGTCAAACACTGGCGAAACGACCGTGATGTCCGGCAGGTGGGTGCCGCCGTTGTAGGGGGCGTTGAGGGCGAAGACGTCGCCGGGGCGGATCTTGCCCTGGTTGAGCTTGATCACCGTTTCGACGGACCGGTCCATGGAGCCCAGGTGCACCGGCATGTGCGGCGCATTGGCGACCAGCGCGCCGTTGCGGTCGAACACGGCGCAGGAGAAGTCCAGACGCTCCTTGATGTTCACCGAATAGGCGGTGTTCTGCAGGGTCAGGCCCATCTGCTCGGCGATGGACATGAACAGGTTGTTGAACACCTCCAGCATCACCGGGTCTGCGTGGGTGCCGATGGCGGCAGAGCGTTCCAGCGGCACGACACGGCGCAGGATCACGTGGTCCTTGACGTTGATTTCCGCCTGCCAGCCCGGTTCCACGACGATTGTGGCATGCGGCTCGATGACAAGGGCAGGGCCGGGCACCTTCATGCCGGGCTTGAGCCCCGCACGCAGATAGACGCCTGCCTCATGCCACTGGCCGGACGCATAGACGCGGGTGGTGCGGGCGGGCTCCGGCGTGCCTTCGGTGAGCGGATGATCCGGCTCGGTGATGCCGGCGCCACCACCGGAGCTTTCCACCTCAAGGGCTTCCACCACCACAGGCTTGTTTTCATAGGCAAAGCCGAACTGCTTGCGGTGGGCTTCCTCGAAGGCGGCCATCATTTCTGCGGGGCTTGCCAGCAGCACGGGCAGGGGCGTGTCGGTGCCCTCGTAGCGCAGATGCGCACGAGCCAGCGTTTCGCAATCATCGCCCGTCACGCCCTGTGCCTTCAGCTCGGCCTCGGTCTGGGCGGCAAGCTCTGCGCGCAGCGTGTCGAGCGCGGGCATCAGTGCCTCTTCCAGCCGCTTGATCACCGCCTGCTGGCGGCTGGCGCGGATGTCGGCAAGGCCCATGCCATAGGCGGAGAGAATGCCGGAGAAGGGATGCAGGATCACCGTCTCCATGCCCAGGCTGTCGGCCACCATGCAGCCGGACTGGCCGCCCGCACCGCCAAAGCAGGTGAGAGCATAGCCCGTCACGTCATAGCCGCGCTGCACGGAGATCTTCTTGATGGCATTGGCCATGTTCTCGACGGCAATGCGCAGGAAACCATCCGCCACTTCCTCCGGCTTGCGCCCGCCGCCGATCCTGTCCGCCAACTCCGCAAAGGCCGTCTTCACGGCGTCTGCGTCCAGCGCTTCGTCCCGGTTGGGGCCGAAGATCTTCGGGAAGAAATCCGGGATCAGCTTGCCGGTCATGACATTGGCATCGGTGACGGCCAGCGGGCCGCCGCGCCGGTAGCACTTCGGGCCGGGGTTGGCGCCTGCCGAATCCGGGCCGACCTGGAAGCGCCCATCCCGGTAATGCAGGATCGAGCCGCCGCCAGCGGCCACCGTGTGAATCATCATCATCGGGGCACGCATACGCACACCGGCCACTTCCGTCTCGAAGGCACGCTCATAGGTGCCGTCGAAATGGCAGACATCCGTTGAGGTGCCGCCCATGTCGAAGCCGATGACCTTTTCGAAGCCCGCAAGCCGCGAGGTCTCGACCGCGCCGACAACACCGCCTGCCGGGCCGGAGAGGATCGCGTCCTTGCCCTGGAACAGATCCGCCGCCGTCAGGCCGCCGGAGGACTGCATGAACATCAGGCGCGGGCCTTCGCCCAGCTCTTCCTGCACCTGCCGCACATAGCGGCGCAGGATCGGCGAGAGATAGGCATCCACCACCGTGGTGTCGCCGCGCCCGACCAGTTTCATCAGCGGCGAGACTTCATGGCTGACGGATATCTGCGGGAAGCCCACCTCGCGGGCGATGGCCGCAACGCGCTTCTCGTGGTCCGGATAGGCATAGGCGTGCATGAAGACGATGGCGACGGAGCGGATGCCATCGTTCCACGCTGCTTCCAGCGCTGCGCGGGCTTCCGCCTCGTCCAGCGGCGTTTCCAGCGTGCCATCGGCGCGCAGGCGCTCGCTCACCTCGTGGACGCTCTCGTAGAGCAGTTCCGGCTTGATGATTTCCTTGGCGAAAATGTCCGGCCGGGCCTGGTAGCCGATGGCCAGCGCATCGCGGAAGCCCTTGGTGGTGATCAGCGCCGTGCGCTCGCCCTTGCGCTCCAGCAGGGCGTTGGTGGCGACAGTCGTCCCCATCTTCACCGTGGCGATGGCGCCGGAGGGGATCGGGTCCCCTGCGGCCAGGCCCATCAATTCGCGGATGCCCTGCACGGCGGCGTCCCGGTAGGCTTCCGGGTTTTCCGAAAGCACCTTGTGCGCGCGGATTGTCCCATCGGGCGTGCGGCCGACGATGTCGGTGAAGGTGCCGCCGCGATCAATCCAGAAATCCCACTGACCGTTCATTTTCGTCCCTCTGGGTACGGTTCTTCCATGGCTGGATTTCAAATTATGTTTTTATCGACATTTTGTCGATAAATTATTTTTGAAATCAGCTTGCCGTTTGTCCTTCGCCCCGGGCCCTTGCGACGCTGACGCATCGCGGCCCGAAGGGCTTACCCCCTGTTCGCCATATTCATGGGCAGCCAGGTGGCCAGTTCGGGGAACACGATCAGCAGCATCACCATCACCACCATGATGCAGAACATCGGCAGGGCGGCACGGGCGATGTAGGACATCGGATGGCTGGTCATGCCCTGTAAGACGAACAGGTTGAAGCCAATAGGCGGCGTGATCTGTGCCATTTCGACCACCACGACGATGAAGATGCCGAACCAGAGCACATCGATGCCTGCCTGACGGATCATCGGCTCCACCACAGCCATGGTCAGCACTACGGAGGAAATGCCATCCAGGAAGCAGCCGATGACGATGTAGAACACCAGCAGCGCCAGCAGCAGCTGGAACTTGGAAAGCTCCATGCCGCCGATCCATCCCGCCAGCGCGCGCGGCAGGCCGGTGAAGCCCATGGAGAGCGACAGGAAGGCGGCACCGGCCAGAATGAGGGCCACCATGGCCGAAGTGCGGGTGGCGCCCATCAGGCTTTCGCCGAAGGATTTCCACGTCAGCGAGCCTTGCGCCAGCGCCAGAAGCAGCGATCCGATGACGCCGAGGGCGGCCGCTTCCGTTGCCGTGGCAAGGCCTGCGTACATGGAGCCGATGACCACCACGATGAGCGCCAGGACGGGGAGCAGGAAGCGGGAGTTCCTGAATTTCTCGCCGAAGGACATTACCGGTTCGGGCTTTGGATTATAGTCCTTCGAAGCCTTGGAATAGACGGCGATATAGCCCATGAACAGGGCGGCCAGAACGAGACCGGGAATGACGCCGGCCATGAACAGGCGGGTGATGGATTCATTCGTCGTCACGCCATAGACGATCAGCGTCAGCGATGGCGGGATCATCAGGCCGAGCGTGGCGGAGCCTGCCAGCGTGCCGATGATGGTCTTTTCCGGATAGCCGCGCTTGCGCAGTTCCGGAATGGTCATCTTGCCGACGGTCGTGAGCGTTGCGGCAGAGGAGCCGGAGACGGCGGCAAAGACGGTGCAGCCCGCAACATTGGTGTGCATCAGCCCGCCGGGCAGACCGCCCATCCAGGGGGCAAGGCCGCGGAACATGTCCTGCGACAGGCGGGTGCGGTAGAGGATCTCGCCCATCCAGATGAACAGCGGCAGGGCCGTCAGCGTCCAGGAGGATGACGCGGCCCAGATGACGGTGATCATCGCGTCGCCAGCCGGGCGAGAGGTGAAGAGTTCCATGCCGACGAAGGCGACGCCCAGCAGGGCAAGGCCTACCCACACGCCGGTGCCCAGCAGCAGGAACAGGACGAAGAGAAAAATGACAATCGGAGCAATGGCTTCCATCGGGCTTACTCCGCGTGGGACTGTTCGCCGGTGCCGGCAGCAATGCCGGTGCGGCCGGTGACGAGCACCCGGAAGAAGCTTTCAGTAAGAGCGATGGCAAGCAGGGCAGCGCCTGCAGCCATGGCCGACTGGGGAATCCAGAGCGGCGTCTGATCCTGCCCCTGGCTGATGTCATGCAGCTTGCGGGACCAGTAGACGGCTTTCACCGCATACCAGGTCAGATACCAGCCAAGCGCCGAGCCGATGGCAAGGCACCAGGCCTCAACCCAGCGCACATGCCGCCCGGCAAGGTTTAGCAGCAGCCCGACACGGATGTGCGTGCCGCTTTTCAGCGCATGGGCAAAGGCAAGGAAAGATGCGGAGGCCATGGCATAGCCGGCATAATTGGCGGCTCCTGGAAAGGTGATGCCCAGCCAGCGGGCGCCCATCTGTGCAACGATGATCACAAGGATCATCACCAGGCTGATTGCCGCAAGCACGGCTCCGGCCCGGTACAGGCCATCAAGGACGCGCAGCAGCGCATGTCCGGATCTTTCAAGCATCAGGTTCCCCTCTTTGCCATGGCGCCTGCCCTTCCTTTTTGAAAGGGTCCGGCTTTCCGGCGCCTTGCAGCACCAGCCTTTTTGCCCCTTCAGGCACCATGCCGGAAACCTTGCGCGCGGGAACCTGCCAGTCGCAAGACTTCGGGAATGGGCCTGTCCGGATATATCCGGACAGGCGGGGGGGAATGGGCCTGTCCAGAGAACTCCGGACAGGCGAGGTTCAGGGATTACTGCGCCTTGTAGGCGTCGATGACGGCCTTGCCCTTGTCACCGGCGGCGGCCAGCCAGTCGCTGGTCATGGTTTCGCCCACGGCCTGCAGGTCCGCCTTCAGCTGATCGGAGGGCGGGGCCACCTTCATGCCGTTGGCGGCGAGGCCGTCCAGCGTCTTGGTGGTGTAGGCGATGGCCTTTTCGAGGCCGGCGGCTTCAGCCTTGGCACCGCAATCGGTGAAGGCGGCCTTCTGGGCGTCCGTCAGGGCAGCGTAGCTGTCCTTGTTGACGAGGACGGCGTTGCGCGGCAGCCAGGCGTTCACTTCATAGAAGTTGGTGACGCCGCTTTCCCAGAGCTTGCTGTCGAAGCCGGTTGCGCCGGAGGACATCATGGACTCGGTCACGCCCGTGGCAAAGGCCTGCGGCACTTCGGCCGCCTCGATCTGCACGGCCGCCATGCCGGTCAACTCGGCGATCTTGGAGGTGGCGGCATTATAGGCGCGGAACTTGGTGCCCTTCATGTCGGCAACCGAGCTCACTTCCTTCTTGAAATAGAGGCCCTGCGGCGGCCAGGCCACGGTGTAGATGAGGACGAGGTTCTGTTCGTCCAGCGCCTCGGCGACGGCCGGGCCGGCCGCGTCCCACAGCTTGCCGCTCTCTTCAAAGGAGGTTGCGAGGAAGGGAATGCTGTCCACGCCGAACAGCGGGTTCTCGTTGGCATGGGCGGAAAGCAGACGCTCGCCGATCGGCACCTGACCGGTCTGGACAGCGCGCTTGATGTCGGCGCCGCCGAAGAGCGAACCATTCGGATGGGCGACGATATCGATCTCACCGCCGGTGGCTTCCTTCACGCAGGCGGCGAATTCGACGACGTTTTCGGTGTGGTAGTTGCTGGCCGGATAGGCCAGCGGCATGTCCCACTTTTCAGCCATGGCGGCCTGAGCCAGTGCTGCGCTGCAGACACTGGCCAGAATGGCGGTCTTCATCATGCGTGTCATCCTTACTTCCCCTCAGGTTCTGGCCTCAGGATGCGTTGCCTGGGCCGGTTGGTTCTTCTTGCGTCTTGCGCCTTTTTCCTTCAGGCAAACCGTGCCGGATCGAAGGCGGAAAGATCGGAGTTGGTCTTCTGGCCCGTCAGCATGCCAGACACGAAGCGTCCCGTCTTGGGGCCTGCGGTCAGGCCGATGTGATGATGGCCGAAGGCGGCGATCACATCGCGGCAGCCGGGCACTTCGCCGATCAGCGGCAGGCTGTCGGCGGGGGCGGGGCGGTGGCCCATCCAGCGGCTGGTCTCGCGCCAGGTGAGGCCGGGCATGGCAGCACGGGCCTGCCGCTCCAGCAGCGCGAATGGTGCTTCGCTCGGACCTGCGTCCAGCCCGCCGAACTCGACGATGCCCGCCAGCCGGATGCGGCCTTCCATCGGCGTCACCACGAACTTGCCCGATGTCATCATGGTGGGGGCAGCCGGCATGGCGCTGGGCTCGATGAGTTCGAGGTGATAGCCGCGCTCGCTTTCCAGCGGTACGGACAGGCCCAGCTTTGCCATCAGTGGCTTCGACCAGACACCGGTGGCCAGAACCGCCTTGCCGCAGGCAATGAAGCCGTTACTTGTCTCAAGGCCTTCCAGACCGTCCGGACCAATGCGGAAGTCGTGGATCTCGGCCCTGCGGAACGCTCCGCCCAGAGAGAGAAAATGCCCGGCGAGAGCCTTCACATAGCGGCCGGGATCGCTGATACGGCCATGATTCTTCAGCCGCACGGCAAAGCTATTCTGCTGGCTGAACAGCGGATCGTAGTCCGCCAGCGCGGCACCCTCGATCTCGTCCCACTCGAAGCCGGCCTGACGGCGCAGGTTCCAGCCGAAGCTGTCGCCCTCGAAGGCGGCGCGGTCCGGATAGCGGAAGACATAATCGGAAGGCACCAGCCAGCGTTCGGCTTCCGTGCCGCCGGCCAGCGCCTGATGCTGGGCGAGGCTGTCGGCATTGAGCAGCGCCAGCCCGCGCGAAATCGCTTCCACCCGGTCGGCCCGGCAATTGGCAAGATAGCGGGTGAGGAAGGGCAGCAGCTTCGGCAGATAGGGCCAGCGCAGGAACAGGGGGCTGTCCGGGTCCATCAGCATGCCGGGCGCCTTGCGCATGAGGCCCGGCACCGTCACCGGCACGATGGCGCAGGCGGCAAGCACACCGCCATTGCCGAAGGAGGTGGCCTCGCCCGGCTCCTGCCGGTCGATCAGGATCACATTGGCGCCTGCACGGGCCAGCCAGACGGCGGCCGATACACCGGCAATGCCTGCCCCGATGACGGCAATCGGACCGGAAACGCTCATGCAGCAACGGCCTCAAACGGCCTGCTTGATCTTCCTGTCATGCTGCAAAGCCTCCCAACTCACAGTCCCTGCCGGGACGTTAATTGACGCCTATAAAATGTCAATAAATCATCGCCGTTTCGGCTGGTGCTGTCCTGACGAATTTGCGAGCATAATATCTGCGGTTAAGCCGCCGGAATGCGCGGTCTTTTCATGCCGGTGCATTATCGGGACGGCAAAGTGCCCGGTAAAACAGCAGGTGCATGTCGTATCTGCGCAAGCGGCCGGCTTTGGGTCTGTTGCTGGGGCGCGTATCTGTCGGGTAGTTTGCAGCTGCGTTTGATTGTGGGATTTCGCACCGGGGAGATGTGCTGGACCAATGACAGAAAAAGAAGAACCGCAGGAACTGGCTCCGATTGGTCCGGTCGTGTCCGCCGCCCATCTGGCTTCTGGCGCCATGCCGTCGCTGTCGGAGGTGGAATTCGGCGTGACGATGATGATCAACGCCTATTACCGCTGGATGGTCCGCTGCATGGCCGCTGCCGGTGTGCCGGGCATGAGCCCGCTGGATGTGCAGGTGCTGCACTCGATCAATCACCGGGGCAGGGCCAAGACGCTGGCCGATCTCTGCCTCGTGCTGAATATCGAGGATACCTACACCGTGTCCTATGCGCTGAAGAAGCTTGAAGCCGCCAAGCTGATCGTCTCCGGGCGGCGGGGCAAGGAGAAGACGGTGGCGATCACGCCTGAAGGCGAAAAGGCCTGTCTCGAGTACCGCCGCCTGCGCGAAGCGCTGCTGGTGCAGCCGGTCAAGGCCATCGGCTTTGACGAGAAGGAACTGTCGCGCCTTGCGGCCATCCTGCGCTCTGTCTCCGGCTCCTACGATCAGGCGGCGCGGGCAGCTGCGGCCATGTAATGAATGCAAGAGGCGGCCGGATGGGGCTTTCATCTCCATCCGGCCGCCTTTTTTATGCGTATCCGGTTACAGCGAGGCGATGATCTGCTTCACCTGGCCGCAATACTGGCGGCTGCGGGCGTTCATCCGGGTGGCGAAGTGGCCGGCGTTGTAGCGCAGGATCGTGCCGCAGGTGTCGCCGCCGGCGCGGGCCTGAGCACCGGCCAGATAGCGCATGCCCCATTCCAGATTGGTTGCCGGATCATAGAGTGCCGACGCCTTGCCCCGGAAGCCGAGACCACGCGCGGTGGCAGGTTTGATCTGCATGAGGCCGATCTCCCCATGGCGGCCCCTTGCGCGGGCGTTGTAGTTGCTTTCCACGCGGATCACGGCGTGGGCCAGTTCCACGGAAACCCCATGACGCTTGGCGGCAGCGGCGATCAGATGATCATAGGCGCTGTGTCCGGCAACGCTGCTGTCATCATCGGCAGTGCTTGCAGCGGCCACCTTGCCGCTTTCGCTGGTGCCCTGTGTTCCGGCTTCGGTTGCGGCGGTCTTGCTCCGCTTGACGACCAGGCCACCGGGCGTTTCATCCGTGACGGGACGAAGGGCAGGCGTCAGACGCCCCCCGACCATGACCAGGACCTCGCGCATTTCGGGTTTTGCGTTTTCGCTGCCTGCTTCGCTGGCTTCGGGAGATGGAGCGGCTGCACGGCTTTTGGCAAGGCTTTCGCCGGGCATCATGGTCAGGGTCAGCGCAACAGAAAAAAGGCAATAGAAAGCCCGGCGCAGGGAGGTGCGCGTCTGGGTCATGTGATGTGGCTCCGTGAGTGTCTTCCGGGGGCTGCCCGCGGCTGAGGTCAATGCGGCTTGCCGCGGTTCGATGGGGGAGAAATGACCGCCAGCTTGGGCCAAAATCGGCCCGCTATCATCACGAAATGTTACGGAAATTAAGGGTAGCCCGTTAAATATTTAAGCGTTTTATAGGTAAATCATGCAGATCTGGGCAAAAGCGGGGCGCTTGTTTGGTGAGAAGCGTTCAGCCATCAAAGCGCCCGTCTTTATCTCAGGATTTGCCCCGGATGTTGCTACGCACAATAGCGTGCCTTGCCGGTTGATGCTGGCTGTTTCCGGCCATTGCCGCTGCCCGCCGGCTGCAGGTCAGAGTTCGGGCAGGGCCGTGAGCAGCTTGTGCAGCGTGGCAATGGTGGAGGCATCGGCGATGCCGTCGACCCTTTCCGGGCGGAAATGGCGCTGGAAGGCAGTGACGGCCGCCTTGGTGCGGGCGTCGAACTCCCCCTGCACCGGCACGTCATAGCCGTAGATTGCCAGCATCGACTGCAGCGCCTCGATGGGCTGGCCGCTTTCGCCCTCCTGGAAGAACCGGCCGCTGGTCACGGGAACCGGGTCCACATGATGGGCAACGCCGCCGGCGGCCAGAACGTTCCATGGAAACAGCTCGCCCGGATCTTCCTTGCGGCCGGGGGCGACATCGGAATGAGCCAGCACGCGCCAGGGTTTCATCTGGTGGCGCAGCATGATGTCCTGGCACAGGTGCAGAACCGCTTCGACCTGTACCTCGGGGAAGGGGCGGTAGCCCCACTCATGGCCGGGATTGACGATTTCGATGCCGATGGAGCGGGAGTTGATGTCCGTCTCGCCCTTCCAGAAGGACTTGCCCGCATGCCAGGCGCGGCGGGCTTCCGGAACGCATTGCAGGATCCGGCCATCCTCATGGACGAAATAATGGGCGGAGACTTCCGCACGCGTGTCGCACAGGCGCTGCAGGGCTTCATCGGCAGTCTGCATCCCGGTGTAATGCAGGATGATCATGTCAACCGCTGCGCCGTCCCGGCGTTCATTGTGATTGGGGGAGGGGTGCACTCTGGCGGGCACGCCGCAGTCAGGCTTCACACTCACAGGCCACGCTCCGAACTGATCTTGGCATAGGCCGCATTGAGGGCGGCCATACGGTCATTGGCGATACGGACGAATTCCTGGGGCACGCCGCGGGCAATCAGCACGTCCGGGTGGGTTTCCCGCACCTCGCGGCGGTAATGCGCCTTCACGTCCTCGTTTGATGCATCCGGATGGATGCCCAGAACCGCATAGGGGTCGTTGCGGTCGCGCACATGGCGGGCAACCACCTTGTTGAACTCGCGCTCATCGAGGCCGAAAATCCGTGCCACCTCACGCAGAAACTCAAGCTCCTGCGTGTGGATCAGCCCGTCGGCCTTGGCAATGAAGAACAGGCCGTCGAGAATGTCGAAGAGGGTCTTGCGGTCATAGGGAAAGAGATCCGCCAGCTTCTTGGCATAGGTATCGAAGCCGGCAATATCCTGTTTGGCGAGATCAAACAGGCGCGCGACATTGCGTTCCTCGCCTTCGGGGATCTCGAACAGCTTGCGGAAGGCGAGGACCTCGTCGGTCGTCACCACGCCGTCTGCCTTGGCCATCTTCGCAGACAGGGCAATCATGGCGACGGTGAAGCCGACCGTGCATGTTCCTTCCGGCCGGGCAAGGACAAGCTGCACCAGCCGGTCGATCAGCTGCGCGCCGCCTGAACCAATGGCCGAGCCGATGGCTGTGACGATGGCGCCAATGCTGGACCAGATGTTCACCGCGTCAGGCTCCGGGATCGGGGTGCACGTCTGGCCAAAGGCGGGCACCGCTGCTTCTTCCCCACCCGAGTACAGGCACCGGCACGGGGCGCGCAAGCCCCTACCGGCGCACTGTTGGCAAAATAACGTAAGGGCAGATTTTCATTCACCTGGGCTAAACCATCATCTGCGTATGGTGCTGCCGGGACATTGGTAAACAGGGTAGTCCAGACAGCTATGAAACGCACGATCAGCCGCCAGGAACTGATGGCCACAGCAACCATGCTTGCTGTCGTGTTTGCGCTGTCTTTGGGCATTTTCGTCAGCAACCGGCTGCTGTCCAGCTGGCTGGTGGGCGACGCGCTGGAATCCTCGCTGCGCAACTGGACCGAATCGGACTTGCGCCTTGATGCGAGGCAGGGGCGTGAAACGGAGGATCTGTCCAGCGCGCTGTTGCGGCTGCGCAGCTTCAGCCAGAGCTTCGTGCCGCATATTGCCGGGGTTGATGACGGCACCCTGCATATCTTCGAACTGACGCGCTTTGCAGATGCCGTGACGGCGGATCTGGGGTCGTCTGCCAGGCGCGCCCATGCAAGGGTGCCGCTGGTGGATGAGAGTGGCAGCATCCTGCCGCAGGAGGTGCCTGCCGCCCTTGTTGAGGCTGGTATCGGTAGCGGGGCGGTCCGCCGCGCGCTGGAACTGGCCCAGGACGGCGGTCTGCCGCGTGTCACCATATTCTACAGCTGGTGGGGCGCTGCGAAGGATGTGGCGCTGGTGACTGTTCCGGTTGCCGATGGCAGCACAGTGACCTCCGCTGATCTGCTGGCGCTCGACATTGCCCCTGTTCTGGCGGGGGCGAACCGGACGGTTCTTCTGGCAACGGTCCTTCTTGCCGTTCTCACCGTCAGTTCCGCCCTTGCGGTGGGCCTGCTGCTCTGGTTCCGCTACCGGGATGTGGTGCGCATCAGCCGCAACATGGAATTTCTCGCCCATCATGACCCGCTGACGTCGCTGCCGAACCGGGCGCTGTTCAGCGCCAAGCTGACGGAAGCCCTGCGCGTGACCCACGCCAAGGCCAGCAACATGGCGGTGATCCTGATCGATGTGGACAAGTTCAAGTCGGTCAACGACACCTATGGCCACGGCACGGGTGATATCTTCCTGCAGGTGATCGCCGACCGGCTGCGTGCTGTCTTCGGGGAGCATCTGGTGGCGCGCCTGTCGGGTGATGAATTCGCCGTGATGGTGACATCCATCTCCGATGTGGCGCGGATCACCAAACTCGCCAGCGACATGATTGCGGCCACCAAGCCACCCTGCATCATTGACGGTATCGAGCTGCAGATCTCCCTGTCCATGGGTATTGCCCGGGCCAATGACGGCAATTGGCGTTCCTCGCGCATGCTGCATTGCGCCGATCTGGCGCTGTACCGGGCCAAGCACTCCGGCCGCTCCACCTTCTTCTGGTATCAGCCGGAAATGGACGCGGAAGCGCAGCGGCGCAAGGAAGTGGAAGCCGGGCTGATCAAGGCGCTGAAATATGATCAGTTCGACCTGCTCTACCAGCCGCAGTTCTCGCTGCATGACAACACGCTGAAGGGCTATGAGGCGCTGATCCGCTGGGAGCATCCGACCAAGGGCACCATCTCTCCGGACGTGTTCATCTCGGTGGCGGAAGATACCGGCCTCATCGAGGACATCGGTGACTGGGTGCTGCGCCGGGCCTGCCGTGAGGCGGCTGAGTGGCATGACAAGACATTGCGCGTGGCCGTCAACTTCTCCCCGGCCCAGTTCAAGGCAGGGGAAACCCAGCGCAAGGTGGCCAGAGCGCTGGAGGAATCCGGCCTTGATCCGAAGCGGCTTGAGATCGAGATCACCGAAAGCCTGCTGATCGCCGACACGGAAGCGGTCGTGGAAACGCTGGAAGCCATCAGCGCCATGGGCGTGACCATCGCCATGGATGACTTCGGTACGGGCTATTCCTCGCTGAGCTACCTGAACCGCTTCCCCTTCAACAAGATCAAGATCGACCGCAGCTTCATCAAGAACCTCGGCAAGGATGCAGGCACCGATGCCGTCGTCACGTCGATCATCGGCCTTGGCCGCTCGCTCGACGTGCTGATTACGGCGGAGGGCGTCGAAAACCAGGACCAGGTGGTGCTGCTGCGCGCAGCCGGTTGCGATCTGGTGCAGGGCTATCTCTTTGGCCGTCCCGGCGCCGTCAAAGGCCCGGAAGTCATCGACGAGCGCACCCTTCCGGCAGTTTCTGAGGAAGAGGCCGGTGCCCGGGAGCCTGCAGAGCAGACGGCCTGAGAGCGGCTGCGTCCTCAAAAAGCTCCGGGCTGTGGCGCAAGTCACAGGTCAGCCTTTCACATGAGACTAGGTAATCTGATCAGCCTGCGTCAGGATGCAGGCTGACTTTGTGCATCTGCATGTCTGCGGAGACGAACCTTGGATATGGAATTCACGCTCCTGATCGGCTTCGCGCTGGTCTTCCTGTTCGTCAGCTTCATTCTGCCGCTCATCCTCTATGGCACGACGGGCGGTCTGCAGCGGCAGATTGACCTGCAGAAGCGCGAGATTTCAGCCCTGCAGCAGATCGTCACCGGCCTGCAGCGGCGGCTGGAGCTGAATGAGGCTGCCGCAAGGGCTGCGCCGGATACGGATGCCGGGTCTGCAGCGCCCGAACAGCCGGAAGCCTCCCCGCAACAGCCATCTGCTGATGATTTCTTTGTAGAAGCGGATGAGCCGGAAACCCAAAGTCCGGCAGAGGAAAGCGCACCCGCAGAAACGCCTGCAAGCGGGGAAGCTGCACGCCCCGCAGGCCCGTTTGCGGCTGCCGCGCGCACATCGTCCGCCCGCCGCAGCGCGGCCGCCGCTCCGGATGACGCAAAGGAGGCGCAGGACGCCAGAGACGCAGCCGCCGCCCGCGAACAGCAGATCGGCGGCAAATGGACCATCTGGACGGGGGGCATTGCCCTGGCAGCCGGTGCCGTGTTCCTCGTGCGCTTTGCGGTCGAGAACGATCTCCTCGGTCCGCTTGCCCGCATTTTCGCCGGGGTGGCGCTGGGCCTGATCCTGCTGGGGCTTGGCGAGTGGACCCGCCGCCGGCCGGGCACCTTCTCCCTGCCGGGCTTTGCCACGGCCAATATTCCTGCCGTGCTGACCGCATCAGGCACGCTGGCGCTGTTTGCGGATGTTTACGCTGCCTATGCGCTCTACGATCTGATCGGCCCGGCTGGCGCCTTCGTGCTGCTGGGAGCCGTCTCGCTCCTCACCATGTTTGCGGCCCTTCTGCACGGGCCCGCGCTTGCCGGGCTCGGGCTTGCGGGCAGCTATGCGGTGCCCATGCTTGTGTCTTCCGGCAGTGCGCAGATCCTTCCGGCGGTCCTCTATGTGCTGGCCGTTTCGGCTGCCGCGGTGGCTGTCGGGCGCATCCGGCTGTGGCTGTGGCTCGCGGGCCTTGCGGCGGCGGGTCTCTTCGGCTGGGCGCTGCTTTTCGAAATGGCGGCCGGTGCCGGAGACCGGCTACTGCTCGATCTTTATCTGGCGGGCGCCTATGTCATCACGGCGGCGGGCTTCGTCTGGCGCTTCCATGACTTTGCACCGGACAGAGCCGAAAAACCGGACTGGTACGCCACGGCCGCGCTCAGCGCGCTGGCGCTGCCCTTCCTCGCCCATGTCAGCCTGTCGGACAGTGCTTCGCTCTTCGTTCTGGAGACGCTGCTCCTTGCTGCCGTGCCGCTGGCGCTCGCCTATGGCTGCAGCGCCCTGCGCTATGCCGCCGTGGTGCCGCTGCTGGTGCAGGTGATTGCCTATGCCAGCCTTGATCTGCCGCTCAGGGACCTTGGCGCCTATACGGGCGTGGACGGCCCTTACGGCCCGGTGATTTCGCCGGTACCGTCCGAGACGCAGGCCATGCTGTCCCGCTTCGGCATGCTGGGGCTGGTGACCGGGGCCATTCTGCTGGCCGCTGGTGTTGCAGGCAGCCTGAAATCCGCCTCCCGTGCTGTTCTGGCCTCGCTGGCTGCAGCCGGCAGCCTTGCCCTGCTTGCCGCCGCCTGGTGGCGGGTGGAAGGCCTTGCCGCATCGCCGCTGTTTGCCGTGACCGGCCTTGCCCTGTCTGCTGCCTTCCTCGTCCTCGGCGACCGGCTGGCCATGCTCTTTGCCGTGCGCGGGCCGCAGACGGCGGGCCCCGGCGGCGGAGAGGTTACCGGCACGCATCCGGGCAGCGCCGGGTCTGTTGCGGCCTGGTTCACAGGCGCGCTGTCGGGCCTGGCCTTGTCCATTGCCATCGTGCTGGAGGGCGGTTTCCTTACGGCGGCGCTGGGCCTTCTGGTGCCTGCCTTTGTGTTCGTCTATCTGCGCTATCCGGTGTATGGCCTGCGTGTTCTGGCGCCCGTCGCCATCCTGCCGTATGTCTGCCGTCTGCTGTGGGACCCGTTCATCGCGGGCGGCCAACTCAGCATCACGCCGGTGTTCAACCAGCTGCTCTACGGCTACGGCATCCCGGCATTGGGGCTGGTCTTTGCTGCCTGGGCGCTGACCCGCACCCGTGACGACCTGTGGGCCCGCATCCTGCAGGCGATGGCCATCGCGGGTGTCAGCATTACGCTGGCCATGCTGGCGCTGCATGCGATCGATCCCACCTTCATGTTCTATTCCGATGCCAGCCGGTTCAAGGCGGCGGCCATGATGGTGATCACCGGCGGCTCGGTGTCTCTGGGCCTCACCCGCATCCTGCCGGGCTCGGATGGGGCAAGGGGCAACCTGGTATTCTCCGGCGGAGCCATGACGGTCAGCGTGCTCGGCATGCTGACGGGCGGGCTGGTGCTCGTAGGCGAAAACCCGCTCTGGACCGGCGCCCCTGTCGGTTACACGCCGGTGCTGAACTGGGTCACGCTCGGTTACGGCGTTCCCTTCGTGATCTATGCCCTCTTGGCCTATGCGGCGCGCCCGGTGCGTCCGGCCGGATATGTCTGGCTGGTGACGGTCTTTGCAGGCCTCATGGGCGTCTTCTTCGTCAACCTGACCATCCGCCATGCCTTCAGCCCGCTGATCCTCACCACGGAACCCGTGAGCGAACTGGAAAACTACGTCTATTCCATCGTCTGGCTGGTGCTGGGCGTGGCGGGCGTGGTGGCGGGGCTCTGGCGCGACAGCCTGCGCCTGCGGCAGGTGGCCGGCGCCATTGTTGCGCTGGTGGTGGTCAAGGTCTTCCTGTTCGACATGTCCTCGCTGCAGGGCGTGCTGAGGGCCTTGTCCTTCCTGGGGCTGGGCGCGGTTCTGATCGCTATCGGCTACCTCTACCAGCGCATGATTGCCCGCAAGCCGCCTTCTGCATGAAGGGGACCCGCAAGAAGCGTCCTTGACCGGCTGCCGTTTCCTCCGTAAGGGGAGCCGGTCAGCTGGCCGGACGGTCGCTGCCGCAAGTGCCGAAAGGCCGCGGGGGAGGAAAGTCCGGGCTCCATGGAAACGCGGTGCCGGGTAACGCCCGGCGAGGGCGACCTCAGGGAAAGTGCCACAGAAAGCAAACCGCCCCGGCCTTCGGGCAAGGGGTAAGGGTGAAAGGGTGGGGTAAGAGCCCACCGCGCGGACGGTAACGGACGCGGCACGGTAAACCCCACCGGGAGCAAAACCGAATAGGGATGGCACAGGGCCTTCGGGTCCGGGTTGGTTTCCTGGCCAGCCATCCGGGTAGGTTGCGTGAGGCGTCTGGCAACAGGCGTCCCAGATGAATGACCGTCGCGTATGGAAGCTTGCTTCCGTGCCTTACAGAACCCGGCTTACAGGCCGGCTGACAGCTTTTCCTCTCCTTGGATCAAGTTCACCGCCTTGCGCGGAAACCGGAGCATTTCTGCCGCCGGCAGCATTTTATTAACCATGTTGATGTTTGTGGAGGAAGGGGCAATTGCACAGGGCATCGAGCCGTGGAATCCGCCTGATTCCATTGACGCCCATGCTCTCCCATGCTATCCCATATCAACCCATGAAGCTGCCTCCGGTTCCGTTCGAGGCGGCTGTTTTCAGGGGCTGTCCCGTGAGTGCCGGGACGCTCGGTTTCGTTTTGCAAGTTTCAGACTTTGCCAGTGCAGCAGGCGCCAGGATGGCGCGTTGAAAGGGGATCATGGCCGGCTTTGTGTCGCATTTTACCAACCGGCTGGACGCGAAGGGGCGTGTTTCGATCCCTGCGCCGTTCCGGGCCGTGCTGGCACGCGACGGATTTGAGGGCCTTTACTGCATTGCCTCTCCCCATGCGCCCGCGGTTGATGCAGGCGGTAATGAGCTGGTGAATGAGATCGAGGGGCGCCTTGCCGCCTTTGCCAAGCTGTCGCCGGATCATGATGCGCTGGCCATTGCGCTCTTTGGTGCCAGTGAAACGCCGAAGATCGATACCGATGGCCGCATTGTCCTGAGCGACATGATCCGCGAGCAGACCGGCGTGACGGATCAGATCACCTTCGCGGGTCTGGGCTACAAGTTTCAGCTCTGGGAGCCGGAGCGTTTTCGTGAGCATCGCGCAGAGGCCCAGAAGCGCGCGCTTGCGATGCTGTCGGGCATGAGCCCGGCTGCTGCGTCAGGAGGACCGGCATGACGGCGGGTCGCGCAGAAGGTCACGAGACTGAAGGCGCTGGCGGACTGGTCCGCCACGTGCCCGTCCTCCTTGACGGGGTTCTTTCGGCGCTGTCCGTGAAGCCGGGTGAAGTTGTCGTGGACGGCACCTTCGGGGCTGGCGGCTATTCCCGCGCGTTTCTGGCCGCGGGTGCGAAGGTCATCGGCGTTGACCGGGATCCGGATGCCATCGCGGGCGGTCAGCCGCTGGTGGAAGCCTCGAATGGCGCGCTGACGCTGGTGCCGGGGCGCTTTGCCGATATCGAGACGCATCTGGCTTCGCTCGGTGTCGAGGCCGTGGACGGCGTCGTGCTGGATCTGGGCGTGTCCTCCATGCAGCTGGATGAGGCCGATCGCGGCTTCTCCTTCATGCGCGACGGGCCGCTCGACATGCGCATGGAGCAGGCCGGGCCGTCGGCTGCCGATGTGGTGAATACGCTTCCTGCCAGGGATCTGACCCGGATCATCGGTCTTCTGGGTGAAGAAAAGCGGGCAGGGCAGGTGGCACGCGCCATCGAGCAGCGGAGCAAAGAGCAGCCCTTCACCCGCACCGGTGATCTTGCTGCGCTGATCGAGAAGGTCGTCGGACGCTCGCCGAAGAAGATGCACATCCACCCGGCGACGCGCACCTTTCAGGCGCTGCGCATCTATGTGAACGGCGAGTTGCATCAGGCGGCGTCCGTGCTGGGGGCGGCAGAAAAGGTTCTGCGTCCCGGCGGGCGGCTGGTGGTCGTCAGCTTCCACAGCCTCGAAGACCGGATCGTGAAGAAGTTCTTTGCCGACCGCACGCGCACGCGCGGCGGCGGTTCCCGGCATATGCCGGAAGAGGATGTGCCGCCGGCGACCTTCGAGCTGGTGGTCAAGGGCGGTCAGGAGCCGGACGAGAGCGAGACGCAGGCGAACCCGCGTTCCCGCTCGGCCCGCCTCAGGGCAGGGCGGCGGACGGATGCTCCGGCGCGCGATCTGGATATTCACGCCATTGGCGTTCCGCATCTGGCGGAATTCAAAGGACTTGGAGGCTGAGCGATGGTGAGCCGTTATCTCAATATCGTCTGTGTCCTTGCAGTGCTGACGGGCGCAGGTGTCGTTTACGACATGAAGATGGAGGCCGAGCACACGTCCGAATATGTGGCGTCGCTCAAGGTTAAGATCGACGAAGAGCATGAAGCCATCCGGGTGCTGCGTGCCGAATGGAGCGTTCTCAATCAGCCTGCCCGCCTGCAGGGGCTGACCGAGCGCTATGATGAATTTCTGAAGCTCCAGGAGATGGATCCGGGCAAGCAGATCGTGCAGCTGCAGGATCTGCCGATGCGACCCGTCATGCTGCCCCCTGTTGGTGGTGAGGCCCCGCTTGATGGCTTTGCGGCCCTCGGGGAACCTGCCTCCACCTCCTCGATCCGATAGGAGCGCTGCAATGACAATGGCAAGCGAGCCCGCCTCCTTCCTGCAGTTCCAGCGCAGCCAGCCCCGTGCGGCAGCGCGCCCGGCCTATGGCTCGGTGTCCACCAGCACCGTCAGAACCCGCATCTATTTTGCGATGGCGGCCTTCGCCATGCTCTATGCCGTGATCGGCGCCCGGCTCGTGCATCTCGCCCAGATGGAAGAGGCGCCGAATGCCGCCTTCATTTCGGCGCAGGATTCCATCGCGGCTTCCCGGCCGGATCTGATCGACCGGAACGGCGAAATTCTTGCGACCGACATCAAGACAGCCTCCATCTATGCTGAGCCGCGCAAGATCATCGACGTGGATGAGGCGCTGGAGGGCATCGGCAGCGTGTTCCCGGAGTTGAACAACGAGAACATGCGCAAGCGGCTGAGCAGCCGCGCCGGGTTTATCTGGCTGAAGCGTGAGGTTACGCCGGCCCAGCACCAGGCCATTCACCGTCTCGGCATTCCGGGCATCGGCTTCCTCTGGGAGAAGCAGCGCTTTTATCCGGGCGGGCCGCTGGCCTCGCATATCATCGGATCGGTCAATATCGACAATCAGGGCATTGGCGGCCTTGAGAAGCATCTCGATGATTCATGGCTGTCCGAACTGCAGAAGCTTGGCTTTGCCACGGACCGGTCGCTGGAGCCGGTCAAGCTGGCGCTTGATTCCCGTGTGCAGTTCGTCGTGCGTGATGAGCTGCTCAAGGGTGTCGAGCGCTATCACGCCATTGCCGGCGTCGGCATCATTCTGGATGTGCACACGGGCGAAGTCGTCGCCATGTCGTCCTATCCGGACTACGATCCGAATGACCGTGCGCAAGCCCTCGACAAGGACCGCTTGAACCGTGCCACGGGCGGCGTGTTCGAGATGGGCTCCGTCTTCAAGACCTTCACCTTCGCCAGCGCCTTCGATTCGGGCCGGGTCGGCATGAACGACAGCTTCGATGCGAGCCGCCCGATCCGCGCCGGTGGGCGCACGATCAACGATTTCCACGGAAAAAGACGCATCCTCTCGGTGCCGGAAGTCTTCATCTATTCGTCCAACATCGGCACGGCCAAGATGATGTTGACGACAGGTGTCGACTATCAGCGCGAGTTCTATGCACGCCTCGGCCTGACCGAGCGCCAGTCCAACGAGCTGCCCGAAAATGCGGCCCCGCTGCTGCCGCGCCGCTGGGGTGAACTGGCGGCCATCACTGCCTCGTTCGGTCACGGTATTTCGGTGACGCCGATGCAGACGGCAACGGCTGCAGCTGCTCTTGTGAATGGTGGTTATCTCATCCCGCCGACCTTCCTGCCGCGGGATGAAATAACGGCCAAGTCTCTGGGCAAGCAGGTGATTTCCGAAGAGACAAGCCGCAAGATGCGCTATCTCTTCCGCCTCAACGTGGTGCAGCAGGGCGGCTCGGGCCGCCGGGCGGAAGTGCCGGGATATATTGTTGGCGGCAAGACGGGCACGGCTGAAAAAGTCGAGAACGGCCGCTATACGCCCAACAAGCGGCGCAACTCGTTCCTGTCGGCCTTCCCGATGGATGATCCCCAGTATGTGGTGCTGGTCGTGCTCGATGAGCCGAAGCCGGAAAAGCCGGGCATGGCTGCGACGGCAGGTCTCAACACGGCGCCGATGGTGAGCAACATCATCCGCCGCGCGGCCCCCATGCTGGGCGTCATGCCGAAACAGACTGATGGGACAAAGGCAATCGAAGTATCTTATTGAGACGTGATCGAAGCGCCGGAGCGGGACATCAGGGTCGCAGCTGAAAAAGGGTTCCGCACCGGCTTGTGACGGCGCACTACCGGATTTGGCAGACAATGCAGCTAGGAACACTTGCGGCGGGCACAGGCATCGCCGTTCCTGATGATACCCTCGTGATCGGGGGATTGACCTCGGACAGCCGGGCGGCTGGGCCGGGCTTTTTGTTTTTTGCCCTTGGCGGCGTACAGGCCCATGGCGCACGCTTTGCCGCAAAGGCGGTGGAGCAGGGCGCGGCCGCTGTTCTGACGGATGCGGAAGGTGCGGCGCTGATCGAGGCCGGTGGCGGCGTGCCGGTGCCGGTCATCGTTGCCGCGAACCCGCGTCTGGCGCTTGCTAAGATGGCTGCCCGCTTTCATGGGCGCCAGCCGGAAACCATGGTGGCCGTCACCGGCACCAGCGGCAAGACCTCCGTTGCCTATTTCGTCCGCCAGATCTTCCAGCGCTGCGGCCACAATGCGGCCAGCCTGGGCACGCTTGGAACGGTGACAGCCTCCGGCACCAGCTACGGCGGCCTGACGACGCCGGACCCGGTTTCGCTGCATGCGGAACTCGCAAAGCTGGCCGATGCCGGTGTCACCCATGCCGCGATGGAAGCGTCCAGCCATGGGCTCGATCAGTACCGGCTGGACGGGGTGGAACTGGTGGCCGCCGGTTTCACCAACCTTGGCCGTGATCACATGGACTATCACGCCACCGAAGAGGAATACCTGCAGGCCAAGCTGCGCCTGTTCCGCGAGCTTCTGCCCAGCGGCGGCACGGTGGTTGTGGATCCGGCGCAGAACAAGGCTGACCGTGTGCTGGCGGTGGCCGAAGAACGCGGCCAGCAGGTGCTGACCGTGGGCGAGCGGGGCAGGGATCTGCATCTGCGCAATGTCCAGTTCAGCGGTTTCAGCCAGGTTCTGACGATCGATACACCGCGCGGGGAATACAAGGTCTCCCTGCCGCTCGCCGGGCATTTTCAGGTGTCCAATGCGCTCGTTGCTGCCGGTCTTGCGATTGCCGCAGGCGAGGCGCCGGGGGCAGTCATGCGGGCTCTGGAAACGCTGGAAGGCGCGCCGGGGCGTCTGGAGCTGGTGGGCCGCAAGGACAATGGCGCCCTGTGCTTCGTGGACTATGCCCACAAGCCCGATGCCGTGGATAATGCACTCGCTGCGCTGCGTCCCTTCACCACCGGCCGCCTCATTGTGGTCGTCGGGGCCGGTGGCGACCGGGATGCAGGCAAGCGTCCGCTGATGGGGGAAGCTGCCAGCCGCCGCGCCGATGTGGTCATCGTCACAGACGACAACCCGCGGACGGAAGATCCTGCACTCATCCGCAAGGCCGTCATGGCGGGCGCTCCAGGCGCGCTGGAGATCGGCGACCGGGCGGAGGCCATAGCAACGGCTGTTTCCATGCTGGAAAGCGGGGATGTGCTGTGTGTTGCCGGAAAGGGTCACGAAACGGGCCAAATCGTCGGGAAGACGGTGCTCCCGTTCTCGGATCATGATGCGGTTCGCACCGCGCTTGCACAAGGAGCCCGGTCATGAGCGCACCGCTCTGGACCCTCGATGCCTTTCTGGCCGCAACGCGCGGCGAGGCCCGTGGAGAGCCGCAGGCTGAAATCACCGGCATTTCCATCGACACCCGCACCATCGCGCCGGGCGAGGCTTTCGTCGCCATCGTCGGAGACCGGCTGGACGGGCATGATTATGTGGCCAAGGCCCTCGAAGCCGGCGCTTCGCTGGCGCTGGTTGCCCGGCACAAGCTGGTCGATCTGCCCAGGGACGGCCGCTACGTGGTGGTGGATGATCCGCTGGAGGCCCTGCGCAATCTTGGACGTGCCGCCCGCGCGCGCACCAGCGCCCGGATCGTGGCGGTCACCGGCTCGGTCGGCAAGACAGGCACCAAGGAGGCGCTGCGCCTCGCGCTTGGCCGCTCCGGCAAGGTCCATGCCTCGGCCGCGTCCTTCAACAATCACTGGGGTGTGCCGCTGACGCTGGCGCGCATGCCGGAGGATACCGAATTCGGTGTCTTCGAAATCGGCATGAACCATGCCGGAGAAATCACGCCGCTGGTGCAGATGGTGCGCCCGCATGCGGCCATCATCACCACCGTGCAGGCGGTGCATCTGGAGTTTTTCGGCTCGGTCGAGAAAATCGCACAGGCCAAGGCCGAGATCTTCCTCGGGCTGGAGCCGGGCGGCCTTGCCATTCTCAATCAGGACAATGACCAGTTCGACCTGCTGACTTTCCTTGCCAAGACGGCTGGTGTCGAGCGTATCCAGACCTTCGGCGAAGCTGAAGGCAGCGACGCGCTGCTTGAGAACTATGCGGTGCAGACCGGGTCCTCTTCCATTCAGGCGCGGGTGCTGGGGCAGGAGATCACCTACAAGATCGGCGCGCCGGGCAAGCATCTTGTCCGCAACAGCCTCGCCGTGCTGCTGGCCGTCTGCGAGCTGGGCGGCGATCTGGCGCTGGCCGGACTGGCACTGGCGGAGCTTTCGGCCCCCAAGGGGCGCGGCGCCCAGACGCGGCTGAAGCTGCCGGGCGGCGAGGCTGTGCTGGTTGATGAAAGCTACAACGCCAATCCGGCCTCCATGCGTGCGGCCCTCAGCGTGCTCGGCGGCATGCAGGCCGCAGCGCCGGGCCGCAAGATTGCGGTGCTTGGCGATATGCTGGAACTGGGCGATGCAGCCGGGCAGTTGCATGCGGATCTGATTGGCCCCGTCGAAGACAGCGGCGCAGATCTGGTCTATTGCTCCGGCCCGCTGATGCGCGCCTTGTGGGAGCGGCTGCCGCGCGAGAAACGCGCTGTCTATGCCGAGCAATCCTCAGCGCTGACCGAGCGCCTCAAGGACGAGCTGCGCCCCGGCGACATCATCATGATCAAAGGGTCTCTCGGGAGCCGTATGGGCCCCCTTGTGGACGCGCTCAAGCAGGAATATCCCGCAGCGGATGAAATGGCTTCGGCCTGAGGAATCCAAATGTTCTATCTTCTCGGTGAACTGTCCGGCCAGGTTTCTGCGCTGAACGTCTTCAAGTACATCACGTTCCGCACGGGCGGTGCCATCATGACGGCGCTGTTTTTCGTGTTCCTGTTCGGGCCGCGCATCATTGCGGGCCTGCGCCTGCGTCAGGGCAAGGGCCAGCCCATCCGTGAAGACGGGCCGCAGAGCCACCTTCTGACCAAGAAGGGCACGCCGACCATGGGCGGGCTGATGATCCTGTCCGGCCTCATCGTCTCCACCCTGCTGTGGGCGGATCTGCGCAATCCCTATGTCTGGATCGTGCTGTGGGTCACCGTCGGCTTCGGCGCCATCGGCTTTTATGATGACTATCTGAAGGTGACGAAGGCCACCCACAAGGGCTTCAGCGGCAAGGCGCGTCTCGGTATCGAGTTCCTGATTGCCGGTCTGGCGGCGCTGGCGGTGACCATGCTGGACAAGGGCACCTTCGCCACCTCCATCTCCTTCCCCTTCGTGAAGGACCTGCTGCTTAATCTGGGCATCTTCTTCATTCCCTTCGCCGCCTTCGTCATCGTCGGCGCAGGCAATGCGGTGAACCTGACGGACGGGCTCGATGGGCTGGCCATCGTGCCGGTGATGATCGCCTCGGCCACATTTGCGCTCATTGCCTATCTGTCGGGTAACGCGGTCTTTGCCGAGTATCTGCAGATCCACCACGTGCCCGGCACGGGCGAACTCGCCGTCATCTGCGGCGCCGTGATCGGCGCCGGGCTTGGCTTCCTCTGGTTCAACGCGCCTCCGGCCGCCATCTTCATGGGCGACACGGGCTCGCTCTCCCTTGGCGGGATGATCGGTGCGATTGCGGTCGTCACCAAGCATGAGATCGTGCTGGCCATCGTTGGCGGGCTGTTCGTGCTGGAGGCGGTGTCCGTCATCGTGCAGGTGGCCTCCTTCAAGCTGACCGGCAAGCGTGTGTTCCGCATGGCGCCGATCCATCATCATTTCGAGCAGTTGGGCTGGACCGAGTCCCAGGTGGTGATCCGCTTCTGGATCATCGCCGTGGTTCTCGCCCTCGTCGGCCTTGCCACCCTGAAGCTGAGGTGAGGCGGTCATGATCCCGGTCACCTGCTTCAAGGGAAAAAAGGTAGCGCTCTTCGGGCTTGGCGGCTCGGGCCTTTCCAGTGCGCTGGCGCTGAAGGAAGGCGGGGCGCATGTCATCGTCTGGGACGATGCGCCTGCGCGCAATGATCTTGCCCGCTCCAAAGGTCTTGAGGCCCGCGATCTGGCCGAACTCGACTGGAAGGGCCTGTCGGCGCTGGTGCTGTCTCCCGGTGTGCCGCTGACCCATCCCGAGCCGCACTGGACGGTGGAGCTCGCGCGTGAGGCGGGTGTCGAGGTCATCGGCGACATCGAGCTGTTTTCGCGCGAAAGGGCACTCGTGTGCCCGGACGCCCCTGTCATCTGCATCACCGGCACCAATGGCAAGTCCACCACAACGGCGCTGACCACGCATCTGCTGAAGTCGCTGGGGCGGGATGTGCAGATGGGCGGCAACATCGGCACGCCGGTGTTCGACCTCGCCCCTCTGGCGCCGCACCGGCATTATGTCATCGAGTGCTCGTCCTATCAGATCGATCTTGCTCCCGGTCTCGCCCCGACGGCCGGCATTCACATGAACCTGTCGCCGGATCATCTCGACCGGCACGGGACCATGGAGAACTATGCCGGCATCAAGGAGCGGCTCGTTGCTGCGGCCCGCACCGCCATCGTCGGCGTGGATGACGAAATGAGTGCTGCCATCGCGGACCGGCTGGAAGCTGCCGGGCACGATGTGCGCCGCATTTCCGGCCATCAGACGCAGACCCATGGCGTCTTTGCCCGTGATGGCCTGCTGATCTGTGTAGACAAGGGCGTGGAAACCGTCATTGCCGATCTGTCGCGTGCACCGTCGCTTCGCGGCCAGCACAATGCCCAGAATGCGGCGGCGGCCTGTGCTGCACTGCTGGCGCTTGGCGTGGCACCGCAGGAGCTTGCCGCAGGGCTCGAGAGTTTCCCAGGCCTCAAGCACCGGATGCAGATCATCGCCCGGCATGAGGGCACGCTGTTCATCAATGACAGCAAGGCGACCAACGCGGATGCCACGGCATGGGCGCTGGCGAGCTATCCCCGGCTTTACTGGATCGCGGGCGGCAAGCCGAAGTCGGGCGGCATCGAGCCGCTGGGTGAGTTCTTCCCCCGCATTGTCCGGGCCTATCTGATCGGCGAGGCGGCCGAGGAGTTTGCCCGCACGCTGGACGGCAAGGTGCCCTACGAGATCAGCGGCACGCTGGACGTGGCGGTGCAGCGGGCGGCGGCGGATGCGGCGCTCGATCCGCAGGCCGAGAAGGTGATCATGCTGTCCCCGGCCTGCGCCTCGTTCGACCAGTATCCGAATTTTGAAGTGCGTGGTGATGCGTTTGCCGAAAGCGTCCGGGCCCTGCTGGCGGTGCCGGAAAAGACGGAGGATGCCTGATGGTTTCTCGCGCTGATCGTGGTGTGCTGGCCGAGTGGCTGTGGACGGTTGACCACATCCTTCTCGCGCTGTTCGTCCTGCTCATGATCGGCGGCGTCGTGCTGTCCTTTGCGGCCAGTCCCCCGGTGGCCGAGCGCATCGGAGTGGAAAGCTATTACTTCGTCAAGCGGCAGGCCATGTTCCTGCCGCTGGCGGTCGTCGTGCTGTTCGGCGTCTCGCTGATGTCGCCGCGGATGGTGCGCCGGGGGGCCTTGCTGCTCTTTTGCGTGTCGCTTGCGCTTCTGGTTGCGACGCTCTTCGTCGGCGCCGAAGTGAAGGGTGCCCGCCGCTGGATCAACATTGCCGGTTTCTCGGTGCAGCCCTCCGAATTCCTCAAGCCTGCCTTCGTCGTGCTGGTCGCCTTCCTGCTGTCAGAAAGCGGACGCCGCCGCGAAGTGCCGGGCATGGTTCTGTCCGCCCTGCTTTTCGCCATGTGCGCGGCGCTGCTGGTGGCTCAGCCCGACTTCGGCCAGACCATGCTGATCGGCCTCGTATGGGGCGGTTTGTTCTTCATGAACGGCCTGCCGTGGATCGCCATCATCGGATTGGGCGGCGTGGGTGTTGCCGGTCTTGCCTCGGCCTATTTCCTGCTGCCGCACGTGACCACGCGTGTGAACAGGTTCCTCGATCCCGATTCCGGCGACACCTATCAGATCGACCGCGCCCGTGAGGCTTTCCTCTCGGGCGGCTGGTTCGGCAAGGGGCCGGGGGAGGGCATCGTCAAGCGCGGGCTGCCGGACAGCCACACCGACTTCATCTTTGCCGTGGTGGCCGAGGAATTCGGCATCATCGTCTGCATGCTGCTGGTGGCGCTTTTCGCCTTCATCATCCTGCGGGGCTTGCGCAATGCGGGCCGGGATCAGGATGCCTTCTCGCGGCTGGCGACGGCCGGGCTGACGCTGATGTTCGGCTTGCAGGCGACCATCAACCTGATGGTGAACCTCAACCTCATGCCTGCCAAGGGCATGACGCTGCCTTTCATTTCCTACGGCGGTTCCTCGCTGCTTTCGACGGCGCTGACGGCGGGCTTCATTCTGGCCCTGTCGCGCCGCAAGCCGCGGCCGCTGCACAGCGACAGCGTGACGGTGGCCCGCGTGCCGCCGTCTCAGCTCATTCAGCCGGGTATTCAATGAGCAAGACCATTCTCCTGACGGCCGGTGGCACCGGTGGCCACCTGTTCCCTGCCGAAGCGCTGGCGCATGAACTGGTGCGCCGGGGCTGGACCGTGGATCTGGCGACGGACGAGCGCGCCGACCGCTACGGCACCAGCTTTCCGGCCCGGGAGGTGCATATCATCGCCTCTGAAACCCTGCGCTCGAAGTCGCCCGTTGCCCTGCTCAAGACGGTTCTGAGCCTTGCCCGCGGCACGCTGCAGGCCCGCCGTGTCATCCGGCAGATCAAGCCTGCCGTTGTCGTCGGCTTTGGCGGCTATCCCACCTTTCCGCCGATGATGGCGGCGCGGCTGACGGGCGTGCCGTCGATCCTGCACGAGGCCAATGCCGTGATGGGCCGGGCCAACCGGATGCTGGCCAAGGGCGTCACCCGCGTCGCCACCAGCCTGACGCTTGTCAATCCCGATGCAGCGCTCTCCCCGAAGATCTGCGAGACCGGCAATCCGGTGCGCCCGCCGGTGGTGGAAGCCGCCAGCGTGCCTTATGCGGTGCCACAGGCAGGCGGCGCGTTTCACCTGCTGGTGTTCGGCGGCTCGCAAGGCGCACGGTTCTTCTCGGACGTGATGCCGGAAGCGGTGAAGCTTCTGTCCCCGGAACACCGCGCCCGGTTGCAGTTGGTGCAGCAGTGCCGTCCGGAAGACATGGAGCGGGTGACGAGCGCCTTCGAGGTGCTTGGGCTGTCTGCTGAGCTTGCGCCCTTCTTCCGCGACATGCCGGCGAGGATTGCCGCTTCCCATCTCGTCATCTGCCGCTCCGGCGCGTCCTCCGTCAGCGAGTTGTCCGTCATCGGCCGCCCGTCGATCCTCGTGCCGCTGCCCAATGCGCTGGATCAGGACCAGAGCAACAATGCCCGCGTGCTGGAAGCCGTGGGCGGAGCCTGGCCGGTGGCGCAGAAGGACCTGACGCCGCAGCGCCTTGCCGCAGAACTCACCCGGCTCATGGATGAGCCATCCACCCTTCAAGCCGCCGCCGCCGCCGCGCGCGGGCAGGGCAAACCCGATGCGGTTGCCCGCCTTGCCGATCTGGTGGAAGAGACCGCTGGCGCAAACACAACAGACAAAGGAGACCGCGCATGAAGATGCCGCGTGAATTGGGGCCGGTGCATTTCGTCGGCATCGGGGGCATCGGGATGAGCGGCATTGCCGAAGTGCTGCACACGCTCGGCTACACCGTTCAGGGCTCGGACATGTCCGAGAGCGCCAATGTGCTGCGCCTGCGCGAGAAGGGCATTCCGGTCTTCATCGGCCACAAGGCGGAAAACCTTGGCGGTGCTGAAGTTCTGGTCGTCTCCTCCGCTATCAAGCGCGACAATCCGGAGCTGATCGCCGCCCGCGAGAAGCTGATCCCGGTGGTCCGCCGTGCCGAAATGCTGGCTGAGCTGATGCGCTTCAAGCAGGCCATTGCCATCGGCGGCACCCACGGCAAGACGACGACCACCTCGCTGGTGGCGGCGCTGCTGGAAGCGGGCGGCATGGACCCGACCGTGATCAACGGCGGTATCATCAATGCCTATGGCACCAACGCCCGCATGGGTGATGGTGAATGGATGGTGGTGGAAGCGGACGAAAGCGACGGTACCTTCGTCAAGCTGCCCGCCGATATCGCCATCGTCACCAACATCGACCCGGAGCATCTCGACCATTACGGCGACTTTGCCGGAGTGCGCGCGGCCTTCCGCCACTTCGTCGAGAACGTGCCCTTCTATGGCTTTGCGGTGATGTGCCTCGACCACCCGGAAGTGCAGACGCTCGTCGGCCAGATCGAGGACAAGCGCATCGTCACCTATGGCGCCAATCCGCAGGCGGATGTGCGCTTTGCCGATGTGTCCATGGCCGGCGGAAAGTCGAGCTTCCGCGTCATCCTGCAGAACCGCCGCTCGGGCGCAAGCGAGGTCATGGACAATCTGGTGCTGCCCATGCCGGGCCTGCACAATGTCTCCAACGCAACGGCTGCCATTGCGGTGGCGAACCGTCTGGGCATTTCCGCTGATGCCATCCGCAAGGGGTTGGCCGGGTTCGGCGGCGTCAAGCGCCGCTTCACCCACACGGGAACCTGGAACGGCGCCGAGTTCTTCGATGACTATGGCCACCACCCGGTGGAAATCCGCGCCGTGCTGAAGGCCGCGCGGGAATCGGCGAAGGGCAGGGTGATTGCTGTGGTGCAGCCGCACCGCTACTCCCGCCTCGCCAGCCTGTTCGAGGACTTCTCCACCTGCTTCAACGATGCGGACACGGTGATTGTGGCTCCTGTCTACGCCGCAGGTGAGCAGCCGATTGCGGGCATTGATCGCGACAGCCTCGTTTCCAACCTCAAGACCCATGGCCACCGCTCGGCCATCGCGCTGGAGGGCCCGGAGGCGCTCGCGGGCGTCATTGCGGACCTTGCCAAGCCGGGTGACTACGTTGTCTGCCTCGGTGCTGGCAACATCACCCAGTGGGCGCATGCGCTGCCGGGCCAGCTGGAAGCCCTTGGTAAGGGAGAGGGGGCGTGAGCTTTCCCGATCTTCTGGCAAGCCTCGGCTCCCGGTTCGAGGGCCTGCGCGGCAAGCTGACGGCCAACCAGCCGCTGTCCGCCGTCACCTGGCTGCGGGCCGGCGGCCCGGCGCAGCTCTTGTTCCAGCCCGCAGACGAAGAGGACCTGGCGCAGTTCCTGTCCGTTCTGCCGGAAGAAATCCCGGTGCTCACCATCGGCCTTGGCTCCAACCTGCTGGTGCGGGACGGGGGCATTGAAGGCGTGGTGATCCGTCTTGGCGCACGCGGCTTCGGCGCTGTCGAGGTGCTGGGGGAGGGCCGCATCCGTGCGGGCGCTGCGGTGCCGGACAAGCGGCTGGCGGAAGCCGCGGCAGACGCCGGTATCGGCGGCTTTGCCTTCTATACCGGCATACCCGGCGGCATTGGCGGCGCGCTGCGCATGAATGCCGGCGCCCATGGCACGGAAACCTGCAACCGTCTGGTGGAAGTGACCGCCATTGACCGCAAGGGCGCGCGCCATGTGCTGACCAACGCGGACATGGGCTACAGCTACCGCCACAGTTCTGCAGCCCCCGGTCTTGTCTTCACCAGTGCCGTCTTTGAGGGGCCGCTGGAGGATGAGGCGAAGATCCGTGCCGAAATGGCGGAAGTGGTTGCTCACCGTGAGCGGGCGCAGCCGATCCGCGAAAAGACCGGCGGTTCCACCTTCAAGAACCCTCCGGGCAACTCTGCCTGGAAGGTGATCGACGCTGCCGGATGCCGCGGGCTGACCGTGGGCGGGGCGCAGATGTCGGAAATGCATTGCAACTTCATGATCAACACCGGCACGGCAACGGGTCATGATCTGGAGCTTCTGGGCGAAACCGTCCGCCGCCGCGTGCGCGAGCATTCGGGCGTTGAACTCGAATGGGAGATCAAACGCCTCGGGCAGTTCCTCCCCGGCGAAGAAATCAGTCCGTTCCTGGATTGAGGTTGGGCGGATAGAGGCGAAGCCCAACGTATATTCCGGGAACGACTCGCTTCTTGACCGGGAATGACTGGCTCAAGGACAGAGAATCCATGACGGGTCCCGGCTCAAGGCCGGGACGGCGCGGAGATTGTGTTTCTTTTGGGAGGCAGTTCAACCGGGGCTGACTGAGCCATCGAACACTGCCAAAGCATCCCCACCGTGCTGTCCCGGCCTTGTGCCGGGACCTGTTAGGGGGGGTAGCATCCCCACTTTCTCCAGCCGGATGGTGCTGCGCCTGCCGGACATATGCGGGCTTTCGGTTGTATTTTCTGATTTTCCGCCAGAAAACTTGCAGTTTCGCATGGCCATCCGCACGCAGTTCATGCTCCGGACAGGATTTCCACAGCCTCGGACCCCGCCGCTGTTGCTTTTGAATCACACTGTGCAGGCCACAAGACGTTAATGCATTCCTTAACGGCTTGGTTAACGTTTCCTTACCAATTTGGGCGGCATCTTAGGGGCTCACATTTGTTTGAGTGAGTCGGTGGAAATGACGGGTAAGCATGTCGCGGTACTGATGGGCGGGTGGGCGCACGAGAGGCCGGTGAGCCTTTCGTCCGGCAATGCCTGCGCCGATGCGCTGGAAGCGCGCGGCTTCAGGGTGTCGCGCGTCGATGTTGACCGTTCCATCGCAGCCCGTCTGGCCGAACTGAAGCCGGATGTGGCCTTCAATGCCCTGCATGGCCCTTTCGGCGAGGATGGCTGCATCCAGGGCCTGCTCGAGATCCTGAACATCCCCTACACGCATTCCGGCGTGATGGCCTCTGCCCTTGCCATGAACAAGGTGAAGGCCAAGGCCGTGATGGCGGCGCATGGGGTGCCTGTCACGGAACATCTGATCATCAACCGGCGGGATGTGGGGCATGAGCACCCGATGCGCCCGCCCTATGTGATCAAGCCCATTAACGAGGGCTCCAGCTTCGGCGTGCTCATCGTTAAGGAAGACCAGTTGCATCCGCCGCAGGAGCTGACGCGCGATGACTGGCCATATCCGGACACAATGATGTGCGAGACCTACATTCCTGGCCGCGAGCTGACCTGCGCGGTGATGGGAGATGAGGCGCTTGGAGTTATCGACATTGTGCCAAAAGGGCACGGTTTCTACGATTTTGAAGCGAAATATGCGGAAGGTGGCTCTGTTCACATCCTTCCTGCGAAAATTTCACCCTTTATTTACCAAGAAGTACAGAAACTTACCTTAACAGCGCATCGTGCGCTCGGCTGCCGGGGTGTTTCGCGGGCGGATTTCCGCTTCGATGAGCGTCCGGATGGGTCGGGTTCCCTGATCTGCCTGGAAGTTAACACTCAACCTGGAATGACCCCAACCTCGCTGGTTCCGGAACTTGCCGCCTACACTGGCCGTGATTTCGGGGATCTCGTCACCTGGATGGTGGAGGACGCAAGTTGCTCTCGCTGAGGCGCAAAGCCGGGATGGTCAGTGCTTATCCGCTGGAAGCGGAGCTGGCGCCGCGCGGGCGTGGTGTCCCGCGGCTGCGGCGCCGTCCTATCTGGCGGCAGGCGGGCTGGCTTGCCGATCTTCCCCGCTGGACCGGCACCGTATCTGCCGTGGCCTTCCTGGCTGCCACCATCACGTATGGTGTCATTCTGGGCGGTCATGGGCGCATGGTCGCGCAGTCTCTCATCAGTGCGGCTGGTCTGGGTGTCGAGGCGGTGAAGCTGTCCGGTCAGCGTGAAGTGGCCGAGTATCAGATCCTCGATGCTCTCGCGCTGGAAGAAGGTGATTCGCTGGTGCTCTTCGATGCGGATGCCGCGCGTGAACGCCTGAAGCAGAACCCCTGGGTCAAGTCCGCCTCGGTCATGAAGCTTTACCCGAACACGGTGAAGGTCACGATTGACGAGTGGGTGCCTTACGCTCTCTGGCAGCGCGGCAATACCGTGTCCATCGTGACCGAGCAGGGCGAAGTGATCACCGACGATGTGGATGGGCGCTATGCCAATCTGCTGCTCGTGGTGAACTACGGGGCTCAGACCCGCGCAGGTGAGATCCTCAAGGCCCTTGAGAGCGAGCCGGAACTGCGCCCGCGTGTGCGCGCCGCTTATCTCATCGGCCAGCGCCGCTGGGATCTGATGCTCGAAAACGGCATCACCATCCGCCTGCCGGAAGAAGATCCGGCCAAGGCGCTGGCTGCTGTTGTGAAGATGGACAAGGAAAGTGCCATTCTGGCCCGCGATATTGCCGCCATCGATCTGCGCCTGCCCGACCGCGTTGTGGTGCGCCTGACGGATGAAGCGGCGCAGCGCCGCCGCGACGCGCTGGATGGAAACAAGAAAGTTGCAAGAGGGGGTGCCAACACATGAGCCGCACCGGTTCCACCCTCTACCTGCCGCGCATGCGCCCTCTGCCGGGGCGCCGTGCCGTTGTGATGTCCGTGCTGGACGTCGGCTCCACCAAGGTCTGCTGCCTGATCGCCAAGCTGACTCCGCGCGCCGAAGGTTCCGTTCTGGCCGGCCGGTCCCATGCCATCGAGGTTCTGGGCTACGGCTACCAGCGCTCGCGCGGGATCAAGTCCGGCGTGGTGGTGGATATGGATGCGGCCGAACAGGCGATCCGCCTGGCCGTGGATGCAGCCGAGCGCATGGCCGGCGTGACGGTGGAATCCGTGATCGCCAACGTCAGCTGCGGCCGCCTGCAGAGCGAGATCTTCAGCGCCACCGTGCCGCTGGCCGGTGATGCGGTGAGCGAAGCCGATATCCAGCGTGTTCTGGTGGCCGGATCCTCGCATACGGTGATGGAGGGCCGGGCGGTCAATCATGCGCTGCCGATCTCCTATTCGCTGGATGGCAACCGCGGCATCCGTGATCCGCGCGGCATGCTGGGCATGAAGCTTGGCGTCGACATGCAGGTTGTCACCACGGAAGTGCCGCCGGTCCGCAATCTCGAGCTTTGCATCAACCGCGGCCACCTGCATGTTGAGACGCTGGTGGCAACGCCTTACGCCAGCGGCCTGTCCACCATCGTGGATGACGAAGCCGAGCTGGGCGTCGCCTGCGTCGATATGGGCGGTGGCACCACGACGCTGTCCGTCTTCGTCGAAGGTCAGATGGTGCATCTGGATGCCATCGCTGTTGGCGGCCAGCACGTGACGACTGACATTGCGCGGGCCTTTGCCATGCGCCTTTCGGACGCCGAGCGTCTGAAGACCCTTCATGGCTCGGCCCTGCCGACCAGCGTGGATGACCGTGAGATGCTCACGATCCCGCCGGTGGAGGGTGACCTGCCGCATCAGATCCCGCGCTCGGCCCTTATCCGGGTCGTGCGTCCGCGGGTAGAGGAAATCCTGGAGCTGGTCCGTGACCGGCTGACGGCCTCCGGCTTTGCCGGGCGCGTCGGCAAGCAGATCGTCCTGACGGGCGGGGCGAGCCAGCTGACGGGATTGAGTGAAGTTGCGCGCCGGGTGATCGGCCGCAATGTCCGGCTCGGACGGCCGCTCGGGGTGGCCGGACTGCCGGATGCAGCCAAGGGGCCGGCATTCGCCGCCTCGGTCGGGTTGCTGATTTATCCGCAAGTCTCCCAGATCGAACAGTTTCAGCCGAAACACAGGCGGTCTGGATGGGGCGGCAGCACGGGTTACCTGGCCCGTGTCGGCCAGTGGATCAGGGACAGCTTCTGACGCGGCATCCGCGTCAGGGGAAACTGCCGGAAACGGCAAACTTCAAAGGGAAGAATGCGGAGCCCCCGAGAACCGGGTGCTCCTTTAGGGTCGCGAGGATAGAATGACCATCAACCTGAAGATGCCCGACATTCAGGAGCTGAAGCCGCGGATCACGGTTTTCGGCGTCGGCGGCGCGGGCGGAAACGCCGTCAACAACATGATCACGGCCGGCCTGCAGGGCTGCGACTTTGTCGTAGCCAACACGGATGCGCAGGCCCTTGCCATGAACCACGCAGAACGCCTGATCCAGATGGGCGTGGCTGTGACCGAAGGCCTCGGCGCCGGCTCCCAGCCGGAAGTCGGCAGCGCTGCTGCCGAAGAGGTCATCGACGAAATCAATGACCACCTGTCCGGCTCGCACATGGTGTTCATCACCGCCGGCATGGGCGGTGGCACCGGTACGGGCGCTGCCCCCGTCATCGCCCGGGCGGCTCGCGCCCAGGGTATACTGACGGTAGGTGTGGTGACCAAACCGTTCCAGTTCGAAGGTGCGCGCCGCATGCGCATCGCCGAAGCAGGCATCCAGGAACTGCAGCGCAATGTCGACACTCTGATCGTCATTCCGAACCAGAACCTGTTCCGCATCGCCAATGCCCAGACCACCTTCGCCGACGCTTTCGCGATGGCTGACCAGGTGCTCTACTCGGGCGTGGCCTGCATCACCGACCTGATGGTCAAGGAAGGTCTCATCAACCTCGACTTTGCCGACGTGCGCTCGATCATGCGCGGCATGGGCAAGGCAATGATGGGCACCGGTGAGGCATCGGGCGAGAACCGCGCCCAGCAGGCAGCCGAAGCTGCCATTGCCAACCCGCTGCTCGACGAGACCTCGATGAAGGGCGCCAAGGGCCTGCTCATCTCGATCACGGGCGGTAACGATCTGACCCTGTTCGAAGTCGATGAAGCAGCCACCCGCATCCGCGAGGAAGTGGACGCTGACGCCAACATCATCCTGGGTGCAACCTTCGATGAAAGCATGGATGGCATCATCCGCGTTTCCGTCGTCGCCACCGGCATCGACAAGGAACTGCTGATGGGAAACGGTGAATTCGATGCCATTCCGGCACCGAAGACCGAGCCCGTCGCCCGTCCGGTCATCAACACCGCTCCGCGTCAGCCCGAGCGTCCCGTTGAGCGCCCGGCCGTGACCAGCTTCCAGCAAGATGCAGCTTCCCGCGCTCTGGCCAGCCTTGAGCGTGAACTGGCAATCAACGAGCCGGCTCCGGCCGCTCAGGTGAGCGAGGCTGTGGAAGCCAAATCCTTTCGTCCCGCAGCCGAAGCCGTAATCCCCGCTCCGGTTCAGGCCGAAATGCCGGCAGCTCCGCTGCAGCCGATGATGCAGCAGCCGATTCCGGCCGCTGTTCCCTTCGAGACCCCGGTTGCCGAACAGCCGATGGCTGCACCGCGCATGCCGCGCGTGGAAGACTTCCCGCCGATCGCCCAGCGTGAGCTGATGGCCCGTCAGCCGCAGCGCCCCGAAGCTGTTGCCCCGGCGGCTCCTGCTCCCGCACCGCAGCCGATGGCCGCGCCTGCGCTCGACATGGAAGAGCATGGCGATGACCGCCGTCCGATGGGTCTGCTGCGCCGTCTGGCCAGCGGTCTGTCCCGTCGCGAAGATCATGAAGAGCATGCCGCGCATGAGGCTGCTCCCGTCATGACCCCGCGTGCTCCGGCTGCCGCTCCCCAGCCGCAGATGCGTCCGGCTCCGCGCATGCCGCAGATGGCTCCCGCCCAGCAGGGCCGTCCGGCCGGTGCTGCCGGTCAGCTTGACATGCAGGGCCGCGCTCCGGCGCGTCCGCAGGTGCACAGCGAGGAAGACCAGCTCGAGATTCCGGCGTTCCTGCGCCGTCAGTCGAACTGAGTCTCCCCTGACCCTTCTTCCCTTGGACGGCCTGACACGGAATGTGTCAGGCCGTTTCCTTGTGTCTGGAGGGTTCCGTAGCGAATTCAATATGTTGATGCCGTAATTCGCGTTACAAACCGTAATAAAGCTTTATTTCGGACTTGGCCTCTCCGGGGCTATTGTGCTGCCAGTTCCAGAAGCGTTAACGCACGGTAGCTAAAGTCATTTCAGTTTTCGGAATGACACTCCGACCGTGGCACCGGCATAGGCAGACCCGAATGACCAACCGTCTTGATTTCCAGACCACTGTGGCGGATCAGGTGACACTGACAGGCATTGGCGTCCATTCGGGCACGCCGGCCTCGGTGACCCTTCTGCCCGCAGATGCTGGAACGGGCATCGTCTTCCACCGCACGGACGTGAGCGACGATCTGCAGACGGACATTCCCGGCCGCTGGGATCACGTGACCGCGACGGCGCTCTGCACCGTGATGGCTGATCCTGCCCGCAACGGCGTGTCCACGGTCGAGCATCTGATGGCAGCCCTGCGCGGCCTCGGCGTTGACAATGTCATCGTCGAAATGGACGGCCCGGAAATGCCGATCATGGACGGCAGCGCGGCCGCCTTCGTGGAAGCCATCGACCAGGTGGGCCTGAAGCGCCTCGACCGCGGCCGCCGCTATCTGCGAATCAAGAAGCCGGTCCGCTTTGAGCAGAATGGCGCCTGGTGCGAGCTTCTGCCCTATTCCGGCACCCGTTTCGAGGTGACCATCGAATTCGAGACGCCGCTGATCGGCCGTCAGACCTTTGCCAGCGACATGACTCCGGATGTGTTCCGCAAGGAAGTGTCGCGCGCCCGCACCTTTGGGCAGGTCAAGGAAGTCGAGAAGCTGTGGGCGATGGGCTTTGCCCGTGGCTCGTCGCTGGAGAATTCCGTCGCCGTTGCCGACGACCGGGTGCTGAACCCGGAAGGCACCCGCTGGGCTGACGAATTCGTCCGTCACAAGACGCTGGATGCGGTTGGTGATCTGGCACTGGCCGGGCTGCCGATTCTCGGCCTCTACCGCTCCTACAAGGCTGGCCACCGCATGAATGTGGCCATTCTGGCGGAGCTGTTCAGCAAGACCGGGCAGGATGTGTTCGAAATTGTCGAGGCTCCGTCATGGCGCGAACATGGCAATGTCGAGCGGTCCGGCTTGGCGGCTGCGGCCTTCGGCCCTGAGGTTTCCTGAGTTTTTTGCACAAGTCATTCGAGTGAGGGCGCCCGAGAGGCGCCCGCTCTTTGTCTACGGTCACAAAAAAGCTCAAAAAAGACGACACACGGCGTGACGAATGCCGTCCGGTTCCGCTAAAAGCCTTAGCGTGGAACGTGTTTGGTAACCGGACTGTGGCCCCTGGGCAGGGGGCTCATGCATAACTCGGGCAAGGAGTGGTGAGGCGTGCTGCGAAACATGGCAACAGAGGCTGGCAAGCGTTCCGGCAGAAAGACTGCCCTTCTTGGCTCGATCATGCTGGTATGTGCACTGACCCTGTCGGCTTGCGCATCCAAGGACGATGACGACCTGGCGCTGGACGATACCCCGGCCGAAGTGCTGTTCAACGAGGGCCTGGCGCTGCGCAATGCGGGCCGCCTGAGCGATGCCGGCAAGAAGTTCTCCGAGGTCGACAAGACCTACCCCTATTCCGAGTACGCCCGGAAGTCGCTGATCAACCTTGCCTACATCAATTTCTCGCTGGGCCGCTACGCCGAGACGATCAATGCAGCCGACCGCTTCATCACGCTCTATCCGGGCAGTGAAGATGCGGCCTATGCGCTGTATCTGAAGGGCCAGTCCTATCAGCGCCAGATCCCGGACATCACCCGCGACCAGAAGATCACCGAGCAGGCGGCACAGACCTTCAGCGAACTGATCCAGCGCTATCCCGACAGCGAGTACACGCCGGACGCCAAGGCCAAGCTGCTGATGGCGGAAGATCAGCTGGCGGGCAAGGAAATGCAGGTTGGCCGCTACTATCTGGAGCGGCGCAACTACATCGCGGCGATCAACCGCTTCAAGACGGTTGTGATCAATTATCAGACCACCCGCCACGTCGAGGAAGCCCTCTTCCGTCTGACCGAAGGCTATTACGCGCTGGGTGTGGTGAACGAGGCGCAGACCGCTGCGGCCATCCTCGGTCACAATTATCCTGACAGCCAGTGGTACAAGGACGCTTTCTCGCTGTTGCAGAAGGGCGGATATGAGCCCTCCGAGAACAAGTCGAGCTGGATCAGCCGCGCCTTCCAGGGGGTGAGTGTGTTCTGATCCGGATTCCGGGTCATCAGGGCGGGGCAATTTCACATGCTGGCGACGCTGTCCATTCGCGATATCGTCCTCATCGACCGGCTCGACATCGAGTTTTCCGGCGGCATGACTGTGCTGACCGGTGAAACCGGTGCGGGCAAGTCCATCCTTCTCGACGCGCTGACCCTTGCCCTTGGCGGGCGGGGTGATGCCGGCCTTGTGCGTCACGGCGAGGCGCAGGGGCAGGTGGTCGCCGTCTTCGATGTTGCGGGCGCCCATCCCGTCCGCGCTCTGCTGCGCGAAAACGACGTGCCCGACGATGGCGATGTGATCCTGCGCCGCATCCAGACGGCCGATGGCCGCAGCCGGGCCTTCATCAATGATCAGCCCGTCAGCGTCGGTTTGCTCCGGCAGGCGGGGCAGATGCTGGTCGAGGTGCATGGCCAGCATGACGAGCGGGCGCTTGTAGATCCTGAAAGCCACCGCCTGCTGCTGGACGCCTTTGGCGTGCTGCAGGGCGAGTTGACGGCGGTTGAAGCTGCCTATTCCGCTTATCGCAAGGCGGAGAAGGCGCTGCGTGATCACAAGTCCCGCATTGAGGCCGCCCGTCGCGAAGCCGATTTTCTGCGCTCGGCCGTGGATGAGTTGAAGACCCTCGATCCGAAGCAGGGTGAGGAAGAGGCGCTGGCGCTGCGCCGGGCCGAGATGATGCAGGTGGAGAAAATCGCCACCGACCTCAACGAGGCCTATGAAACGCTGAACGGCGGTGCGTCGCCGATTCCTGAGCTGTCCAGTCTGCTGCGCCGTCTGGAGCGCAAGGCCGATCAGGCGCCGAAGCTGCTCTCCGGCCCGGTTGCCGCGCTGGCAACGGCGCTCGACAATCTTGAGGAAGCCCGTTCGGGTCTCGAAGCTGCGATCCGCGAGACGGATTTTGATCCGCGTGAACTGGAATCTGCCGAGGAGCGGCTGTTTGCGTTGCGCGCTGCGGCCCGCAAGTTCTCCGTTCAGGTGGATGAGCTGCCGGCCCTGCGCCAGAAAATGGCGGCGGACCTTAATGATCTGGATGCGGGCGAGGAAAAGCTGGATGCGCTGGCCGCAGAGGCCGAAGCTGCCCGCAGGACCTTTGATGGCCTTGCGGCAAATCTTTCCGCCCGCCGTGCCACGGCCGCCCGTGCGCTGGAGGCAGCTGTTGCTGCCGAGCTTCCGGCCTTGAAGCTGGAGCGGGCGCGCTTCATCGTCGAGATGACCAGTGACCCGGAGAACCGGTCGGCAAGCGGTGTCGATACGGTGGAATTCTGGGTGCAGACCAACCCCGGCACGCGCCCCGGCCCGATGATGAAGGTTGCCTCCGGCGGCGAACTGTCCCGCTTTCTGCTGGCGCTCAAGGTGTCCCTGGCGGACAGCGGTTCCGTTCCGGCGCTGGTGTTCGACGAGATTGACACGGGCGTGGGTGGTGCCGTTGCCGAGGCCATCGGCATGCGTCTTGCGCGGCTTGCCCGCTCCGTGCAGGTGCTGACGGTGACGCATGCGCCGCAAGTGGCGGCCCGCGCCAATGGTCATTTCCTGATTTCGAAGGAATCGGTTGCCGAGGACCGGGTGGCGACCCGCATCACCCCGATTGATGATGCGCACCGGCGCGAGGAAATCGCCCGGATGCTGGCGGGCAGCGTCATCACCGATGAAGCCCGTGCGGCGGCTGAAAAGCTCATGGCCCACGCTCCGGGCTGAGTTGGGGGGCTTGCGTGGAGCGTGGGCCATGAAGGTCAGGTGCGGGGGGATTTCACCTGACTTGGAGTGTCTTGTCTCTGCCTGGTGCGGGGGTTAGTCCCGCGTCGTCGGCGTTGTCATCGGGCCTTCCTGAGGCTTGGGCAGCTCGATCTTGCCATCACCCACATTCGGGATATTCAGCTCGATCACGGCCTTGTCCTGCTTGGCGAAACCGCCTTCCGCCGCATAAAGCGCGACGCCGACCAGAGCCACGGCGAGGGCGCCTGCCACAAACCAACCTGCATTGCTACTGGGACGAAGCTTTGCTGAATTGTTGTCTGCGGGCATCTTGGCCTCTCCTTCTTCTGGCTTTAATACCAAGGCGCTGCGATGCTCGCGCATCCGGCCTTCAGACCACTCAGACCCCCGTGGGGCTTGGCTGGTCTGTTCGGGAGAAGAACTCGGCAGCCCTGCCTCCGGTTCCGTCCCGGCTCTGATTTTTTTGCGGTCCTGCGGCTGAGGCCGGACCGCTGCATTGCGGATGACAGCCATGACCGGGACTGACAGCTCCAACGCCAACACCGCCGTCGAGGCCCTGACGCTCGAGCAGGCCGCAGCCGAATTGCAGCGGCTTGCCGGTGAGATCGCCTTCCACGATGCGCGCTATCACGGCGAGGATGCGCCGGTCATTTCCGATGCGGATTATGATGCCCTGCGTCAGCGCAACGCCGCCATCGAGGCGCGCTTTCCCGAGCTGATGCGGTCGGACAGCCCGTCCGAACGGGTGGGGGCCGCGCCTGCCGATGGCTTCGGCAAGGTCACCCACGCGGTGCCGATGCTTTCCCTCGACAATGCCTTTGCCGATGAGGATGTGCGCGATTTCGTCGGCCGCGTCCGCCGCTTCCTGAAGTTCGATCCGCTGATGGGTGAACTTGCCGTCACGGCCGAGCCGAAGATTGACGGGCTGTCCCTGTCGCTGCGCTACGAGAAGGGCAGCCTCGTCAGCGCCGCCACCCGTGGTGATGGCTCGGTGGGTGAGAACGTGACCGCCAATGCCCGCACCATCGCCGATATCCCGCATGAACTGCCGGCCGGTGTGCCGGAGGTGGTGGAGGTGCGCGGTGAAGTCTACATGTCCCATGCCGATTTTGCGGCGCTGAACGCGCGCATGGCCGGCAACGGCGGCAAGGTCTTCGCCAATCCGCGCAATGCGGCGGCCGGCTCTCTGCGCCAGCTCAACCCGGAGATCACCGCCTCGCGCCCCTTGCGCTTCTTCGCCTATGCCTGGGGGCAGATGAGCGAGGTTCCCTGTGACACTCAGTTCGATATGGTCCGCCGTTTTGGCGACTGGGGCTTTGCCATCAACCCGCGCATGCTCCGCTGCTCCAGCGTCGAGGAGCTTCTGGCCGTCTATCACGGTATCGAGGAAGATCGCGCCAGCCTTGGCTATGACATCGATGGTGTTGTCTACAAGGTGGACCGGCTGGACCTGCAGCAGCGTCTCGGCTTCGTCTCCCGATCGCCCCGCTGGGCGATTGCGCACAAATTCCCGGCCGAGAAGGCCTATACGATCCTGCGGGATATCGAGATCCAGGTTGGCCGCACCGGCGCCCTGACGCCGGTCGCCAAGCTTGAGCCGGTGACGGTGGGCGGTGTGGTCGTCTCCAACGCAACGCTGCACAACGAGGATTACATCAAGGGCATCGGTACCGATGGCGAGCCGATCCGTGGCGGGGTGGACCTGCGCATCGGTGACACGGTGCAGATCCAGCGCGCGGGCGACGTGATCCCGCAGGTGATTGCGGTGGATCTGGAACGCCGCCCGGCGGATGCCACGGCCTTTGTCTTCCCCGATGTGTGCCCGGCCTGCGGCAGCCACGCGGTGCGGGAGATCAATGCGAAGACCGGCCGCCCGGATGCTGTGCGCCGCTGCACCGGCGGTCTCGTCTGCCCGGCGCAGGCTTCCGAAAAGCTGAAGCACTTCGTCTCGCGCAACGCCTTCGACATCGAGGGCCTTGGCGACAAGCAGGTCGACGCCTTCTTTGCCGAGGGGCTGGTGCGCAGCCCGGCGGAGATCTTCACGCTGGAAGCGCGTGACAAGCTGGCGCTGACCAAGCTGCGCAACCGTGAAGGCTGGGGTGCCGTTTCTGCGAAGAATCTGTTCGAGGCGATCAACGCCCGCCGGCGCATCGACCTCAACCGCTTCATCTTCGCGCTCGGCATCCGCCACGTGGGCGAGGGCAACGCCAAGCTTCTCGCCCGCGCCTATGGCTCCTTCTCTGCCTTTTCCGCAGCCATGGAAGCCGCGCAGGACCGCAGCAGCGAGGCCTGGGCAGAGCTCAATGCCATCGACGGCATCGGCGAAACCGTGGCCGAGGCGGTGGTGCAGTTCTTTGGCGAAGACCATAACCGCGAGGCTCTGGCCGCTCTTCTGGCCGAAGTGACGCCGCAGGACGCCGAGAAGATCAGCGCCGAAGGCTCGCCGGTTGCTGGCAAGACGGTCGTCTTCACCGGCTCCTTGGAGCGCATGACCCGCGACGAGGCAAAAGCCATGGCCGAACGGCTGGGCGCCAAGGTGGCCGGCTCGGTCTCCAAGAAAACCGACCTCGTGGTTGCCGGCCCCGGCGCCGGCTCCAAACTCAAGACGGCCCAGGATCTGGGCATTGAGGTGATCACGGAAGACGGCTGGTTCGATCTGGTTGGCGGGTGAGTGAGATCATCGAAGGCCCAAGCTTCGCGCCAGCGGCATTTACTCCACGTGCCATCCAGTTCTGTTCTCTGGGGCGGAGCTGCGTCGGCCCTTCTGTGTCAAATTTTGCTCGAAAGTGATGGACCTGCGGCTTAGCTGGTTGGCCTGCTATTTCTTCAGCTTCCACCCGGCCGTTCCAGTGCTACCCGGCCACTCGACAGGCCAAGCATGTCGATAGGCCTCAATCCTGTGGCCTGCCGGATGGTCAGAGACCGGTTGGGCGATGCAGGCGCTAGTGCGGTACTGTTTTCGAAGCCTTGCTGCACGGCCTTGTTCTTGATGCCGCGTGCCCATAACTCTGCGAAGGCGCGGCTGGCAAGGTCTGGCTGGTCAAAGGTGAGAGCATTTGTGGCCAGCGTGTCGAGGGCACGGGTTTGCCAGTTTGGATTATGCGCCACTGCCGCTGACAGTGTCGCGGCCCGTAAAGCCGCCGAAGCGGTGCTGTCGAACTCGTTCAGTTGCAGTTGTTGCGCCATGCGCGCTTGACCAGCCAACGCCAGTGAATAGTCGTGGAGACTGACTGCAAAGCTGTCGGAACCATATCCAGTCAGCCGACGTGAATCTAGTTGGGCAATTGCCAGGTTTGGCGTTCCGGCGGGTACATTGAGGCTAGACATAGTGTCTTCCAGCAGCGTTAAGTACTCAACCGGTGTGCCCGCTCCGTCGGAGGCCAGCCAGCCGGTGGTTGAATCTGTGGATGCTTTGGCACGGCCGATCGATGCGAAAAGCGCCTTCTGTCCGGTTGGCCTGCTGGCGATCGCAGCCACCTGGGCGCTAGCGGCTTCAGCGGCTACGGTAAAATAGGCTGATGCTTCGGCTATCTCTCCACTCTGCTCCAGGATCTGTGCCTGACGTAGTGCTTGTTGCACAGTCATCGCCGGGGACAGGTTGGTGTACTTGATGCGGACGCGATGATTCAGTAGCGGCAATGCGTGCTGGGTGATCATTCTTTCGCTGACTGCATAGTAGAGCGGACAGTCAATTAGTTCCGCCGGGATCTCCAGCAGCCTGCCCGTGCGATCCAGTTCAGCGATGAAGTTTACCAGAGCTATGTTAGTGATGCGATTGGAGCGTGGGCGTGCGTCGAGCATTAGGGTCAGGCTGCTGCGGCGCTGCTCCAAGCTTTGCTCGGCGAAGGCGGTCGTATCGAGCCTGTCATCGCCGGGGGGCGGCTGCAGGGCGAACAGATGCTCGAGATAGAGCTGCAGAGGATGGAACAGCGCGAAGTTGTGTCCTTGCGCTCCCATGACAATGCCGTAGACGATACCTTTGTCATCAAAGACCGGAGCTCCACTATCGCCTTCGCGCACTTCACCAGCGAGCCGGTACAAGGGAGCTGGCGAATGGGGATCGAAATTTTGTGGCACAGCAGAAGCTCGTGGTGTCAAGTCCTGCGAATTCGACAGGCCATAGCCGTAGAATCTGAAACCAGTGCTGCGGCCCGGCCGCTCGAATGCCAGTTCGAACGGCGTGATGCTAGTAACTGGTGTCGGATCGATGAGTTGCAGAACTGCAAAGTCCTCATGCAAGGGGTGAAGTTGGCCCTGCGGTGCTTCTGTCATGACTTTGGCAAGGACACGGAGCGGCAGCGGGTCTCTGGCCAGCATAGGATTGCGCCCGGCAAGCGGGGCACGGCCGTTGGCTGACATCTCTCCGGCTTCAATCACCTCGACTACATGGGCGGCAGTGAGGTAAATTCCACGTTTATTGTCGATTAGGAAGGCTGTGCCATGGCCTGTGCCATTACTGGTGCCGTTCTCCACTCTCAGCAAGGCATGGGCAAGATCCCGCCATTCACTTTGGCCCAGTTGCGGATGGCCGAAGTCTAATCCTAGTTCTGTGCCACAGGCTGGCTGGGCCTTCACTGCTACAGGTTGGCAGAAAAATGCGAGTGTCAGGAAGAAGGTTGCGGCTAGAGCGAACCGGTGCCGCAGGTCAGTCTTTGCACAATGGTCGCAGTTCGGCTTTAAACTGGTGGTAACATTCATGGTTGCCCTCCATGCGTGCTGCGGTTGTTGCCCGTTACCGTCAGTGCAGGCCTGTCGATGCGGTTCCTTTGCTCAGCAGCGATCAACGCAGAAGACCAGATCGATCTCCTGAATGTTACTGGAGGCAACTTTGCCCGCCAGATCGACAGTAACGGGTAAGAACACTAGGCCACCGCTTGCGCCTGCCTCTGCCTTGACGACGAATTTTACCTTGGTTTGCAGTTCTTTCAGGTGCAGGGGCGGCGTGGCGTTGCGCGCACCAAGGCTTGCGGTGTAGCCGGCGAGAATTGCCTCAGCGAGGCCGTCAGAGGTTGAGGACACCTTCGTGGTGTCGCCATCGCCGGGTGGTGCAAGCACCAGCTTCAGGGTCTGTACAGCCTCGCTGGCAACAGAACTGCCGAAAGAGACGACGACGAGCTTGATCTTGCCACTTGCTTCACTTTGCAGGCTGGTTTGCAACTGCAAGGTTGCTTGTTTCAGCTTCAGTGTGCCGTCGGTGTCACGCTTCACCCGGATCAGTGTATCGCGAGTATCGGCTAGCAGTCGATTTAGGACGACGCCAGTCTGTTCCTGCGCATGCAGAACACCTGTTGGCACTGTTGCGAGAGCCATAGCAAGACAAATGGCCATCCGAAAGGCTCTGAATTTTTGCATGGGCTTCCTCCATGCCGGTTAGAGTGCCAATCTTCCGTAAAGTTATCAGAATTTAATTGTGATACATAATTTTTGCAACCTTTTGATTGCTAGGTGACCAAATCTCTGATGCAGCAGGCTTTTATGACTTTTGAGGAACAGAACGTTCCTCTGCCGCCTTGATTCCGGCTACGCAAGACTGCAGCGTCTCGATAAGATTTGTTGCAATCCAAGCGTAAGACGGCCCAGCATTTCGGCGGCCTTGGAAGGGCGACAGGTTTGAGCGGGCCTCTGATGAGGCACCCTTTCCCCATTATATTCCCCTCAAAGCCTCGCTCTTGCCGCGATTGTTGCTATATTGTTCTCCATGAAATGCACCCGAACCCTGGCTGGATGAATGACTGTGCCTCCCGGTTTTTCCGACGACTGGAGCGATATTGACGCTGAGTATGATGCCGGGTTTGGGCCGGGATCTGCGCCTGTTGCGGCCCACAGGCCACAGGGCGGCGGTATTGCGGCGCGGGCTCTGGCGGCGCGGCAGGGGGCTGGCCAGCAGGGTGGGGCGCCGGAGTATTTCGAAGGGCTCAACCCGGAACAGCGGCTGGCGGTGGAAAGCGCCGACGGGCCGGTTCTGGTGCTGGCAGGAGCTGGCACTGGCAAGACCCGTGTTCTGACCACCCGCATCGCGCATATTCTGGCAAGCGGCCGGGCCTATCCCTCGCAGATCTTGGCCGTGACCTTCACCAACAAGGCGGCGCGCGAGATGAAGGAGCGCATCGCCCGTTACGTGGGCGAGGGCGTGGAGGGCATGGCGTGGCTCGGCACGTTCCACTCCATCTGCGTGAAGATCCTGCGCCGCCACGCGGAGCTGGTGGGCCTCAAGAGCAGCTTCACCATCCTCGACACCGACGATCAGCTGCGCCTGATGAAACAGGTGATCCAGGCCGAGGGGCTGGATGAAAAGCGCTGGACCGCGCGCATGTTTGCCGCGCAGGTGGACAGCTGGAAGAACCGCGGCCTGACGCCGAAGGACATTCCGGAAGGCGAGGCGCGCTCCTTCGGCAATGGCAAGGGGCGCAAGCTTTACGAGGAGTATCAAGACCGGCTGTCCGTGCTCAATGCGGCGGACTTCGGCGACCTGCTGCTCCACTGCATCACCCTGTTCAAGACACAGCCGGATGTGCTGAAGGATTTCCAGCGCCGCTTCCGCTACATGCTGGTGGATGAGTATCAGGACACCAACGTCGCCCAGTATCTGTGGCTGCGGCTGCTGGCGCAGGGCAATGCCAATATCTGCTGCGTGGGTGACGACGACCAGTCGATCTATGGCTGGCGCGGGGCGGAGGTGGACAACATCCTGCGCTTCGAGCACGATTTTCCCGGCGCGCTCGTCATCCGGCTGGAGCGGAACTACCGCTCCACGGCGCATATTCTCGGCGCGGCCTCGCATCTGATCGCCCACAACGAGGGGCGGCTTGGCAAGACGCTCTTCACCGATGACAAGGATCCGGAAGCTGAAGCCGTTACGGTCGCCTCCGCCTGGGATTCGGAGGAAGAAGCGCGCTCCATCGGCGATGAAATCGAGGCGCTTCAGGGCAAGGGGCATTCGCTCAACCAGATCGCCATTCTGGTGCGCGCGTCCTTCCAGATGCGTGAGTTTGAAGACCGCTTCATCACGCTGGGGCTGAATTACCGGGTCATCGGCGGCCCGCGCTTCTATGAGCGGCTCGAAATCCGCGATGCCATGGCCTATTTCCGCTGCGTGGTGCAGCCGGCCGATGATCTGGCGTTCGAGCGCATCGTCAATACGCCCAAGCGCGGCCTCGGCGAGGCGACGCTGAAGATCGTGCATGAACTGGCCCGGGCGCAGCGCATTCCGCTGATCGAGGCGGCAACGCAGCTGTGCCGCACGGAAGAAATCAAGCCCAAGGCGCGCAAGGCGCTCACGGATCTGCTGGCGGATCTGGACCGCTGGCGGGCGCAGCTCACCCGCGTCAAGCATTCCGAACTGGCGGAGATCATTCTGGACGAGAGCGGCTACACGGCGATGTGGCGGCAGGACAAGTCCGCCGAGGCGCCGGGCCGGCTCGACAACCTCAAGGAACTCATCCGCTCCATGGAAGAGTTCGAGTCCCTGCCGGGGTTCCTCGAGCATATCGCCCTCGTCATGGACCGGGATTCGGCCGACGCTGCCGATGCCGTCTCGATCATGACGCTGCATTCGGCCAAGGGGCTTGAGTTCGACACGGTGTTCCTGCCGGGCTGGGAAGAGGGGCTCTTCCCGCATCAGCGGGCACTGGACGACGGCGGCCGGGCCGGGCTGGAGGAAGAGCGGCGGCTTGCCTATGTGGGAATCACCCGGGCACGGCAGCGGGCGAAGATCTGGTTTGCCTCCAACCGGCGCATTCATGGCTCCTGGCAGTCGAGCATTCCCTCGCGGTTTCTCGATGAGCTGCCGGAGGATCATGTGGAGGTGGTCGAAAGCTCCAGCCGTTATGGCGGCTACAGCGGCGGTGGCTATGGCGGGGGCGGCAGCTACGGCGTGTCACGCTTCGACAGCCGTGATGCCTTCCAGAACACCTATTCGACGCCGGGCTGGCAGCGGGCGCAGAAGGCGCGGGCGGGCGGCGAGGATTACGGGCGGCGCGGAGACATGCGCTCTGCCCGCAGCCGGGCGCAAGGTCCGCTGACCATCGAGGGCGAGCTTGTGGCCCGCTCCGTGGCGGACAAGCCCTCGGAGTTCGAGATCGGTGAACGGGTGTTCCACATCAAGTTCGGCTATGGCGCGATCCGGGCCATCGAGGGCAACAAGCTGACCATCGACTTCGAGAAGGCCGGCGAGAAGCGGGTGATCGACAGTTTCGTCGAGCGGCATTGACGCCAAGTTTTTCGATGCCGGCGAATCGCGCCTTGTCATGGCTCAGGCGCCGTACGCCGGATCAGCAGAAAAAAGGCCAGCGCCCTGTCATGCGCTGGCCTAACCCTGCCCCTGTTATTGACGCCGCATGCTGAGTTTCAGGCGGTATAGTCGACGATAAGGGATGTGGAAGACGCTACCGTGTTTGTTCCGGACGCTGAATAACCGGTCTTTGTCTGAAGTTCTTCCAGCAGTTTCGCCAGAATGTCCTCAGTGGTGTCATCATCTTCGGTCATGGGCGGCATGCCGCCGCCGCCCGGAGGCGGGGGAGGGGCCATTTCACCGCTTTCGAACAGGGAGGCAAGTTCGTCCGCCTGGTCCTGTGTCAGCGTGCCGGCTTCCACCTGTTCAGACAGCAGGCTCTCAAGCTTTGCCTGCATCTCTTCCTGGCTGGGCGGAGCTGATGGCGCGGAGCCGCCAGGCCCCATTTCTCCATCAATAGCTTCCAGCGCGGAAAGCATTGCGTCCATGTCGCTGGACGTGATTTCTCCGGAACTTACCTGCTCCGTCAGCTTGGACTGAAAATACTGCTGGGGAGACTGAATACCCGATGCACCAATGGACATCATGATTGCAGCCTTTCCTTTTGCTTGCAATATAATGAACAGTGAATGGCAAAGGTTAATGCGAAATTAATGAATTATTTCTCGTTCTTTTCTTTATTTTTCTAAGGAAACTACGGAAATCAAAAGAAATAACCGACGAAAAATAATTGAAATGCGGCGCAGTTGAGTCATATTGCGGCTCATGAAACAGACTGAACATATCCTCGTTGTCGAGGACGACCCCGAAATCGGCGAACTGATTGACCAGCATCTGACGGGTCAGGGCTGGAAGGTGAGCCTCGCGCGCCATGCAGGCGAGATGGAGCGTGTGCTGCACAGCGCGCGGATCGATCTCGTCGTGCTGGACCTCATGCTGCCCGGCGAGGATGGCCTGAGCATCTGCCGCCGCCTGAGAGGCACCAGCAGTATTCCGATCATCATCGTTTCGGCCAAGGCCGATGACTTTGACCGTGTGATCGGTCTGGAAGTCGGGGCGGATGACTATCTGCCCAAGCCGTTCAACCCGCGCGAATTGATTGCCCGTATCCGGGCGATGTTCCGCCGCGTTGAAATGGGGGCGGCGACCCCGGCTGTCTCCGGCAAGAAGCTGGGCTTTGATGGCTGGGTGCTTGACTGCGAGACGCGCCATCTGTTCAACCCCAAGGGCGCGCTGGTGAGCCTGACGCCGGCCGAGTTTGATCTGTTACAGGTGCTGTGCGAGCGCCATGGCCGTGTCCTGAGCCGCGAACAGCTGGTGGAACTGACGCAAGGCATCAACGTCAGCATGACGGGCCGCAACATTGACATTCTGGTGAGCCGACTGCGCAGCAAGATGGATGCGGCGGGCGCGCGGATGCAGTTCATCAGGACTGTCCGTGCCGGTGGCTACGAGTTCGTTGGAGAGGTGAAGCCAGCTTGATACGGGCCCTGGCATGGTTATGGCCGAAGCGCATTGCCCCGCAGATGCTGCTGGTGATGATCTCATCTCTTGCGGTTCTTGTCATATTTGCAGTCGCTGCGATCACTCTGATCCGGCCTCAGGGGCCGAATGCGAAATTGTCGCTGCATGCCATGCGCGCTGCGGCGGCGGCCGTCCGTCTTGATGAGGCTGATCCGGCTGTCCGGCAAGCTATTCTGGAGGACGTCAGGGCTGACTATCCGGAGCTGAAGCTGACGATCTCTGCTTCGGCAGAGATCGATCAGATGACGGAGCGGCTGCCGCCTTTCTGGCCGCTCGCACCCGGAGCTGTGACAAAGGGGGTCGAATTTCTCGGTGTCCTGCTGTATGGGGACGGGGTGGACGGATCCGGCGGGAGACCGGATGATCAGGCCAATGACAGCCGGGTTCCGCAACTGGTTTTCCGCTTGTCCGACGGCACGCTGGTGGAAAGTGACATGCTGCCGAGGGACAGGCCACCGATCCTGGGTGATCCTCTTTTCCAGTTGCTCATCTTCCTGATCATCAGTGTTTCCATGCTGCTGATCTGGGCCCTGCGCACTCTGGTGCGGCCCTTGTCCGACCTGTCAAAGGCGGTGACCAGCTTTGGCGAGAACACCACAATCCTGGCGCCGCTCGCCGCGCGCGGGCCGCAGGAAGTGCGGGATGCGGCACTTGCCTTCAACCGGATGCAGCAGCGGATCCACGACCTGATCGAGCGCCGCACCCAGATGCTGGCCGCAATCAGCCATGACCTGCGCACGCCTTTGACCCGTCTGCGCCTGCGGCTCGAACTGATCGAGAATGAAGACCAGCGCCGCCGCAGCCTTGCTGATCTCAAGGTGATGGAAGCCCAGATCGATGGCGCGCTGACGTTTCTGCGGCAGGGCCGCACCGGCGAAGCCTCCGTCTGCATTGATGTTCCCAGCTTGCTGCAAGGCATTCGGGATGAATACGAGGATGCAGGCCATGTGATCGGGCTTGAGGCAGAGGGTGATATCAAGGTTCTGGCCCGGCCCAGCGAGCTTGTCAGGGCTGTCGAAAACCTGGCCGGCAACGCCTTGCGCTATGCGGCTGACGGACAGGGCGAAGTGACGGTGATGCTCACTTCCAGGGATGGCAAGGCCGTCATCGACGTCATCGATCATGGACCAGGCATTTCCTCTTCCGAGAAGGAGCGCATGCTCCTGCCCTTCGTGAGAGGGGACAGTGCCCGGTCCATCGGGTCGGAGGCGGGGACCGGATTTGGCCTCGGGTTGTCGACCACGCTCTCCATCGTGGATGCCCATGGCGGGCAGCTTGAGCTGCTTGATACGCCCGGTGGGGGGCTCACGGCCCGCATAACGCTGCCGCTCGCTCCAGCGGCTCCCGAATAGGCTGGCTGTTTGGGGCCGCTGGCGTTATATCGGCCACGTCATTGCCAAGCTGCCGAGGATTTCATGCAGACTGTGAGAGTGCGGATCTGTGCCGCCGAACTGGAAGCCAAACGTATCTACGGGATCGTGGAACAGGCCTATGAGGACGATGGCAATCCGGTCACGGTTTATGAATTCGTGCCGGACGGCTCGGTCTGGGCGGTCGAAATCCTCATGTTCGGCATGGAGCCGGACGAGGCTGCCGATGAGCTGAAGGACCGGCTGGGCGCTGACGCCTTTGCCGCGCCGGTGGAAGCCGAGGTGCTTGAAGACCTGAACTGGGTGGAGAAGAGCCTCGAAGGGCTGGCTCCCGTGCCGGCCGGGCGTTTCCTCATCCACGGCAGCCATGACCGGGGCACGGTGCCTGCGGGTAGCATCGGCATCGAGATTGAAGCCGCGCTTGCCTTCGGCACCGGGCACCACGCCACCACGGAAGGCTGCCTGCGCGAAATCAGTCGGCTGCTCAGCCACTGGCGGTTCGACAAGATTCTCGATATCGGCACCGGCACCGGCGTTCTGGCCATTGCGGCGGCCAAGCTGTCCCGCCAGCAGGTGATTGCCAGCGACATTGATCCGGTGGCAACGCAGACGGCAGCTGAGAATGCTGTGCTGAACGGTGTGGGCAATTTCGTGCGCACCTTTACGGCGGCTGGCGTGGAAGACCGGCGCTTTGCCGAGTACGGTCCGTTTGATCTGGTGATTGCCAATATTCTGGCCCGCCCGCTGATGCAGATGGCCAAAAGCATTTCCGCCCGCATGACCGGCGATGCCATGCTGGTGCTTTCGGGCCTGCGAATCGAGGACGGCCCGCGCATCCTCTTCGCCTATGGCACGCAGGGCTTCCGCCTTGTGCGGCGCTTTGAAAAGAACGGCTGGATCACGCTTACCCTGACGCGCGGGCGCGGCTGAGGGCAGATCGGATGAGGATGAGGCGGGCCCTGTGCCCGCCTTTTGCATGGGTTGGTGTCAGAGCGAGGCGCTCCCAGGGCGGTCACCCCGGGCGGAGCGAAGCGCAGACCCGGGGGCTACTCGCTTCCAGAACGGTAAGACTTGGCTACGGTGGCGCATCAGGTTTCGGACAGGAACTTGCCGCGAAGCTTCAGGACATCTGCAACTCTCTGCAAGCGAGTGGTCCCCGGGTCCTCACTGTGTTCGGCCCGGGGTGACCGCGTCAGAGAACGGCAAGGCCATGCGGCCATCCACTGCTGACCGTCTTGACGTATGGCGTTCAACCCGCTGCCCGCCTGATTCCGTCACGCGCCATAAACCATTGCCCAGAAACGGAAAAAGGCTCCCGAAGGAGCCTTGTCATCCCGCAGTCCGGGCGGCGGATTACTCCGCCGCGGCTGCGATATGGTTTCCGTCTCAGATCGCGCTGGTGAGCGAGCCCTGGCGGCGCAGTTCTTCGCGATCGTAGCCGTAAGCTGCCAGCGTGGCATCGTCCAGCGACAGCAGGTAGCCGTTGACATAACGCAGGGCCTGCTTTTCACGCGCGGCGATCATGTGATCGAAAGCGCGGCGGATGATGCTGCGGGACGAACGGCGATCAGCGGCGATCATCGTGGAGGTAACAGTCGAAAGTGCCATTTGGATTTCTCCATAAATTCGGTGTGGCTAGGTTCCTCCCTCGTCACGGGTTGAATATGGCCTCATCCGGCCATTCCGAAAAGACATGGAACCGCATGACTGCCTTGCGTTTATTGCATGTGCGAAAAGACTATGCCGCAGTGCGAAAGGAAACGGCTTTTTAACCTTGCTGCATGTGGACGGGCGCTGCCTTTGAGATTGTCTGGCCGGGGCGGCGGGTTTAGGCTCCGCTCCATGTTCCAGACTTTTGACACCCCCACCGATCCTTCCGTTGGCCGTCCGCGGCTTCAGGCCCTTCAGGCAGAGCTTGCCCGCCGTGGCCTCGACGGTTTCCTCATCCCCCGCGCCGACGCGCATCAGGGCGAATATGTGCCGCCCTGCGATTGCCGCCTGCAATGGCTGACCGGCTTCGGCGGCTCGGCGGGCGTGGCCGCCGTGCTGGGCGGCAAGGCGGCGATCTTTGTGGACGGCCGCTACACGCTGCAGGTGCGCGAACAGGTGGATTGCGAGGTTTTCACCCCGCTGCATCTCATCAACGAGCCGCCGCTGAAGTGGATCGAGGCGAATCTTTCCAAGGGCATGAAGCTGGGCTTTGACCCGATGCTGCATACGCTCAACGCAACCCGCCGCCTGCGCGACGTATGCGCCAAGGCGGGGGCTGAACTGGTGGCTGTCGAGACGAACCCGGTTGATGCGGTCTGGGAAGACCGTCCCGAGGCGCCGCTGGGTGCGGTTTCGCTCTATCCGCTGGAACTGGCAGGAGAGGCCGTTGCGGACAAAGCCGCACGCATCATGGCCTCCGTCGTGGAGCGCGGCGCCGATGCGGTGGTGATCACCCAGCCCGATTCGATTGCCTGGCTCTTCAACATCCGCGGGTCTGATGTGTCCCACACGCCGCTGCCGCTGTCCTTTGCCGTGCTCAAGGCGGCGCAGCCATCCGTGCTGTTCATCGACGGGCGCAAGCTCTCCAACGAGGTCCGCAGCGAGCTTTCGGCCTATGCCGATATTGCCGAGCCGCATCAGTTCCTGCCCGCGCTGGAAAGCCTCGGCAAGGAGGGGCTGACGGTGATGGTGGACCCGGACCTTGCCGGTGAAGCCATCGCCACGAAGATCACGGAGGCCGGCGGCAAGCTGGTGGAGGCCGCCGATCCGGTGCTGCTGCCCAAGGCCATCAAGAATGCGGCGGAGATTGCAGGGGCCAAGGCGGCGCATCTGCGCGATGCGGCGGCCTATTGCCGGTTCCTGTGCTGGCTGGACGAAGAAGCGCCCAAGGGCACGCTGGATGAGATTGGCGCGGCGGAAAAGCTGGAAGCCTTCCGTGCTGCGACGGGCGTGCTGAAGGACATCTCCTTCGATACCATTTCGGGGGCCGGGCCGAACGGGGCGATCTGCCATTACCGGGTGAACCGGGAGAGCAATCTGCCGGTCCCGCTGAACCGCCCGTTCCTGATCGATTCCGGCGCCCAGTATGAGGATGGCACCACCGATATCACCCGCACCATTGCGGTGGGGGAGATGACGGCGGAGATGAAGCGCCACTTCACGCTGGTGCTGAAGGGCCATATTGCCATCGCCACGGCCCGCTTCCCGGAAGGCACGACGGGGGCACAGCTTGATACGCTGGCGCGCATTGCCCTGTGGCAGGCGGGCCTTGATTATGACCACGGCACCGGCCACGGGGTGGGGGCGTATCTGTCCGTCCACGAAGGGCCGCAGCGCATTGCCAAGACGGGCAGCCAGCCGCTGAAGCCGGGGATGATCCTCTCCAACGAGCCGGGCTATTATCCGGCCGGGGAATATGGCATCCGCATCGAGAATCTGGAACTGGTGACGGAAGCGCGGGACATTCCCGGTGGCGAGCGGCCCATGCTGGGCTTCGAGCCGTTGACGCTGGCGCCCATCGACCGGCGGCTGGTGGATGTGGATCTGCTGACGGTGGCCGAGCGCAACTGGCTCAACGCCTACCACGCCCGCGTCCGCCACGAAGTCGGCCCGCACCTCGACGGGAAGACCCGCATCTGGCTTGAACAGGCGACGGAGCCGGTTTGATCCGGCTGTGGGGCTTGGTGAGGAACTGACGGCTTGCTCAGTGTCATTCCCGCGAAGGCGGGAAACCAGTATCCCCTGTCTAGGCATTCTGGCCGCAGGGGATACTAGATCCCGGTCTTGCCGCTTCGCGCCAAACCGGGATGACACGGGAGGGGTTTTCGCAGCCCGGAGCACGTCCGCTCCAACTCCTCACACATTGATTCAAGCCGCTGAGATGGTGCTGCCCTTGCCTTGCGGCTTGATTCCGGTTTTCCGGTTAACGCACTGAGAAATATAGTTTTTACCGGTGCTCTTCTTCCGCCGCTTTAATCAGGACAGCATTGTAATGCGCCAGCGCATGCACGTGGAAGGCCGTGGCGACGGGCACCAGCGGGGCTGAGCGGCGCACCACGGGAAGCCGCGTCTGGCCGGTTTCATCGAATCGTCTCAAGGCCTTGTCGAGGGTTTCGTCCGTGAAGAGCACGGGCATGTCCGGCGTCAGCGGGCCGGTCTCTCCGGTGTCCCCGGGCGCCAGCGGTGTCATGAAGTCATCCACCCGCACTTCCCGCACCAGCATGCGGTGCAGCCCGTCCTTGAGCGGCACGCCGCGCATTTCCAGCTGCCATTGGAAGAAGGAGCGCCCATGCACCGCCTGGGTGATACCGGTGGCGATGGAAACGCAGAGCAGCAGCGCCATGGACAGGCCGTAGCCGCCGGTCAGCTCAAAGACGATCATGGTGGTCGAGACGGGGGCTCCCAGCACGGAAGCCGCGACCGCGCCCATGCCGAGAATGGCATAGAGACCGCCGCTGGAGGCCATGTCCGGCACGGCGGCGGCGGCGATGATGCCGAAGGCCCCGCCCGTCATGGCGCCCAGATAGAGCGCAGGCGAGAACACGCCGCCACCAAAGCGGGAGGCAAGGGTGATGGCGGTTGCCGCCGTCTTGGCCACCAGCAGGGCCAGCAGAAGCGTCAGGGGCAACTGGTTCTTCAGCGCTTCATCGGTCGCCTCGTAGCCAACGCCCAGCACATGGGGGAACATCAGCCCGATGGCCCCGACCGCCAGCCCGCCGGTGACCGGGCGCAGCCACAGCGGCAGGGGAATGTTGCGTGCCACCCAGTCCGTCCCGGTCAAGGCAAACTGGAACAGGATGGAGACGATGGCGCAGGCAAGCCCCAGAAGCGCGAAGGCGGGAAACTCCCAGTAGGAGGTGATCTGATAGGCGGGGATGATGAAGGCCGCCACATCACCGAACCACAGCCGGGAGAACACGGTGCCGGTGACGGCGGCGATGGCGACAGGGGGCAGGGCGGAGAGGGCGTAATGCCCGAGGATCACCTCATGGGCAAAGAGCACGCCCGCGATGGGGGCATTGAACGAGGCGGAAACCGCGCTGGCGACACCGCAGGCCAGCAGCATGCGGCGCGATGAATCCGGCAGGCTGAACAGGCGGCCCAGGCTGGTGGCGATGGTCGCGCCCAGATGCACCATCGGCCCCTCGCGCCCGGCGCTGGCGCCCGAGCCGAGCGACAGGGCGGCAATCAGTGCGGAGGACATGCCCGGCCAGAAGCGCAGGCTGCGCCCGGCGCTGGCACGGGCCTCGATCACATCGGCCACGCTGGAGGCCCGCTGCATGGGCTGGACGAAATGCAGCAGCAGCCCCACCACCAGCCCGCCGGCCGCAGGGGCCAGCATCACCACATACCAGGGCACCTGTGCAACGGCCGTCACCACTGCCTCGCTGGAGGTGCCGAGCCAGAGCATCTGGACGAGGCCGATCAGCTCGCGGAAGAAAATGGCAGCCCAGGAGACGATGGCGCCGATGAACAGGGCCAGCACCCAGATGAGCGGCGCCTTGCTGTGGCGGAAATGCCGGACGTTCAGCCGCAACTCGGCGGCGATGGCCGTAACCCCGGCCTTGACGGGAATCTTGAGGGGAAACAGCGGGGAGGGGCCTTTGGCCATGGCGTGATGCTCTCCACATCCGGGAACGCAAATGCTGCGGCCGCTGGCCACGCGTGTTCCTTCTTACCGCAATCCCGGTCAGAACTGGACCCGTTTCAACGGCTTTTTACCGGGAGGAAACAGGTGAGACAACAGAACCGGGATTTGCCCCACAAGACAGCTTTGGGTGGCGGGGCATCTTTGATAGTGTGCGCCAGCACAAGAGGGCCGGAAACCAAGGCCCTCATGACAGGATGAGGAGATGCGCCATGTCTCTGGCGGCCATGCAGGTTCAGGTGAAACGCAACGAGGACGGCATCGCCGCCGTGAAGGCTGCACTTTCTGCCGGTTTTGGCGAGCGGTGCCTCACCTCCGCAGCCGTTTGCGAGCAACACGGCCACACCACCACATGGCTGCCGAATCAGGCGCCGGATGTTGTGGTGTTTGCGCAGACGACGGAAGAGGTGGCGGAGATTGTCCGGCTCTGTGCTCAGCACAAGGTGCCGGTCATCCCCTTTGGCACCGGCTCGTCACTGGAAGGCCACGTCAATGCCCCCGGCGGCGGCGTCTCCATCGATCTCAGCCGCATGAACAGCATTCTGGAAGTGAATGCGGAAGATCTCGACTGCGTGGTGCAGGCCGGTGTGACGCGCTCGCAGCTGAATGCCTATATCCGCGACACGGGCCTGTTCTTCCCCATTGATCCGGGCGCGGATGCCAGCATCGGCGGCATGACGGCAACCCGCGCTTCGGGCACCAATGCGGTGCGCTACGGCACCATGAAGAATGTGGTGCTGGGGCTGACCGTGGTGACGGCGGATGGCCGCATCATCCGCACGGGCGGCCGGGCGCGCAAATCCTCTGCCGGCTATGATCTGACCCGGCTGTTTGTCGGTTCGGAAGGCACGCTGGGCGTGATCACTGAAGTGACGCTCCGGCTCTTCGGCCAGCCGGAAGCCATTTCCGGCGGCGTCTGCCCCTTCCCGGATGTGGAATCGGCCTGCAACGCCGTGATCATGACCATCCAGTCCGGCATTCCCGTGGCGCGGATCGAGCTTCTGGACAAGATGCAGGTGCGCGCCTGCAACGCCTATTCCAAGCTGGATCTTGAGGAAACGCCGACGCTGTTCCTCGAATTCCACGGCACGGCTTCGGGCGTGAAGGAGCAGGCAGAACTGTTCGAGGCGATTGCGGCGGATTGCGGCGGCGGCACCTTCCTCTGGTCGGCATTGGCAGAAGAGCGCACAAAGCTCTGGACAGCGCGCCACAACGCCTATTTCGCAGCGCAGGGCCTGCGCCCCGGCTCCAAGGCGGTGTCGACGGATGTCTGCGTTCCCATCTCCCGCCTTGCCGAATGCGTGGCCGAGACGGTGGCCGATATCGAGCGGCGCGGGCTGCTGGCGCCGATCGTCGGCCATGTGGGCGACGGCAATTTCCACACGCTGGTTCTGGTGGATGTCAATGATCCGAAGGAACTGGCGGAGAGTGAGGCTTTCATCGAGCAGATGAACTGGCGCGCCATCGAAATGGGCGGCACCTGCACCGGCGAGCATGGCGTGGGGCAGGGCAAGATGAAATATCTGAAAAAAGAGCACGGAGACGCACTGGATGTGATGCGTACCCTTAAAATTGCCCTTGATCCGGATAACATCATGAATCCGGGCAAGATCGTGCTCGTGTAACGGCAGGGGCCGCACGCAACAGGCGCCCAAGAACAGGAGAATGACGCTGAATTCGGTCTATATCACGGCGGGTGTGGCTATCATCCTGGCGCTGCTGGCGGCGCTGGTCGGGCCTCTCTTTGTCGACTGGACAGCGTACCGTTCGACCTTCGAGCGCTATGCCGGCGAGGCGCTTGGCCACAAGGTGACTGTGCTGGGCAAGGCCGACATGAGTCTTCTTCCGGCCCCGGCGCTCACCTTCACCGATGTGAGGGTGGGGGATGCGGAAAATCCGCTACTGTCCGTCTCCCGTTTCCAGATGCGCGTCGAACTGCCGTCCCTGCTGAAAGGCGAGATCCGCGTCGTGGAAATGCGGCTGGACCGGCCGCAGGTGAACCTTGCGCTCGATGAGGATGGCCGCCTTGACTGGCTGATGGAGCGCAGCGAGGCGGGCCTTGCGCGCGTGGACCCGAAAAACGTCGCCTTCGACCAGATCGAGGTGAACAACGGCAACGTCACGCTGTCCGATGCCCGTGACGGCGGCTCGCGCAAGATCGAGAATGTGAATGTGGTGGTGAGCGCCCGCTCGCTCAACGGCCCGTTCAAGGTGGACGGAAGTCTCTCCAGCAATGGCGAGCCCATGTCCCTGCGCCTTGCCACGGGTGAACGCCAGCCCGGCGGCGGCATCCGCATCAAGGCAGACCTGACCCCGGCGCTGACGCCCGCCCAGTTGAGCGTTGATGCGCTTTTGAGCGACAAGGCCGGTGCGCCGGAGCTTGACGGCCGGTTCACGCTCGCCTCCGTTGCCTCCGATGATCCCTCCATGCAGGAGTGGCGGGTTCAGGGTGACGTGAAGGCCGGCCCGGCTTCAATCACGGTGCCTTCCTTTGAACTTCGCTATGGCCCGGACGAGCGGCATGTGACGCTGACGGGCGAGGGCAATCTTGATCTGGCGGATTCGCGCCGGTTCCTCATCAAGGCCGGTGCGCGGCAGCTGGATCTGGACCGGATGCTGGGGCAGGGCCCGCAGCAGCCTGTGGCCATCCGCACGGCAGGGCAAAGCCTTCTTTCCGGTCTTGCAGCGCTGGCGCCGGACACGCTCAAGGGCGAGGTCTCGCTTGACCTTCCGGCCATTGTGGCTGGCGGCGAGATCATTCAGGGCACGCGCCTGGACCTTGAAACGGCAGCGGGCGGCTGGAAAGTGCTGCGGCTTGCAAGCCGCCTGCCGGGCCGTACGCAGGTGACCACGCAAGGGGACCTATCCCTGCAAGGCGCGCCATCCTACAGCGGAACGCTGGTGCTCAATTCTGCGCAGCCGGGCCTGCTGACGGGCTGGCTGCAGGGGCACAACGGGCTTGTCTTCACCGGCCTGCCGGTTGCGCTTGAAGGCAAGCTGGATGCGGGCAGCGGCGGCGTGAGCTTTGCCGTCTCGCGCCTCGATATTGACGGGGCGAAGGCTGCCGGGTCCATCGCCTACACCCATGAGCGCAATGGCAAGTCCGTGTTCGCGCTGGGCCTTGAGGCGGAAAAGCTGGATCTGGATCTTGTGTCCGGCCTGGCTCCGGCCTTTGGCGCTGATGCGCTGGGCGGAATGCTCGCCGGGGCCGAGATTGACGTGAAGCTTCACGCCCGTGAAGTGTCGATCCGGGGCATCAAGGGCAAGGCCCTGACGGTGGAAGCCGGATATGACGGCGAGCAGCTGAAGATCTCGAAACTTTCCGCCAATGATCTGGCCGGTGCGCGCATCGATGCCATCGGCACCATCCGGGATCTGACGACCGTTCCCTCGGGCTCGCTCAACGCAACGCTGGAGGCAAGCTCGCTGGCCGGGCTTTATGCCCTCATCGAGAATGCCGCGCCGGACAGCGAATTGACCCGGCGCTTGCAGACCGGCGGTGACTATCTGGTGCCGGCCAAGCTGGACGGGCGCATTGAGGCCAAGCCCTCCGGCAAGGGCAGCGAGATGCGGCTGGTGCTGTCGGGCGAGGTCAACGGCAACAAGATTGGCCTCGACAGCCGCTTCGCCGGGCGGATGGACGCCTGGCGCGATGGCGATGCGGCCTTGACGCTGAACATGTCCGGGTCGGAAGGCGCGCTTCTGCTGCGCCAGCTCGGCTTTGACGTTGCCTCGGAAGAGGGGCTTGGCGCGGCGGAACTGGCGCTGAAGCTGAATGGGCAACCGGGCGACAGCCTTGCCCTCAGCCTCGATGCGAAGGCGGGAACGAGCCGTCTGGAAGCCGTCGGCGACATGGAACTGCCGCGCGATGGCGTGCCGCTGCGCTACACCGCCGGGGTGACGCTGAAATCGCAGGACCTTTCTCCTGCGGTGCTGATGACCGGTCAGGTCCTGCCCGCACTGGCGGGGGATCTGACGGCGGACCTGCGGTTTGATCTGCTGGGTGAGGGCGGCAAGCTCACCTTGAGCGATATCAAGGGCGCCATGGCCGGTGTGACCGTGGCCGGACGCCTGACGGGGGATCTGACACCTGCCGCAGGATCGGGCCTTTACCGGATCTCCGGCGCGCTGGACCTTTCGGCCCTCGACGCCCGCCTGTTGTCGGAAGTCATGCTGGGTGCCGATCAATGGGCGCTTGCCGAGGGGAATGGCGTCTGGCCGGGGCAGGCGCTTGGAACACCCTTTGCCGGGCACATGGATCTGGGTCTCGATCTCAAGGCCGGAAAACTGTGGCTGGATGACCTGACGGCCATTGAGACGGTTTCCGCGAAGCTGCGGATCGTGCCGGACAGTCTGCGGCTGGAGGGTCTTGAGGCCCGCTATGGCGGCGGCAGCTTGAGCGGGCAGGTGGCCCTGACCCGCAATGCGGGCGAGGCGGGCTTCTCCGGAACGCTGCAACTGACCGGCGCGCAGACCGAAAACCTTGTCTGGCAGCGCTCTGGCAGGGCCGTGGCAACCGGTACGCTGGATGTGAATGCGCAGTTTGAAACGAGCGGCCGGTCCATTGCAGCCATGGCCGCCGGGCTCAGCGGCGGCGGTACGGTGGCTCTGAAGGATGGTGAGCTGCGGGCGCTGAACCCGGAAGCTTTCGGCCTCATCATCCGCGCAGCCGACTCCGGCCTGCAGCTGGAGGAAGACAAGATCCGCAGCCTGTTTGCCAGCCAGCTGGATGCGGGCACGCTGCCTTTCACTTCCATCGAAGGCTCCCTGTCGATGGCGGCTGGCCGCGTAAGCCTGCGCAATCTCGGTGCTGAGGGAACGGCGGCGGCTCTGCTCGGCTCCGGCCAGATCAATCTCAATGACTGGACCGTGCAGGCCGACCTTTCGCTGAAAGCCGATGCGGGCGAGGACGCGGTTGCCGGGGCCGAACCGCAGGCAGGCGTGATCTTTTCCGGCCCTCTGGGCAACCCGGAACGGCGGATTGACACCGGCCCGCTGATGGCCTTTCTCACGCTGCGCGCCTTCGAGAAGGAAGTGGAGCGGGTGGAGCGCCTGCAGGCCGATATCCTCGACCGTGACCGGCTGGCCCGCGAGATGAAATATTTCCGCGAGGCGGAAGATCAGCACAGGACGGCCGAAAAGGCCGCAGTCGAGAAGGCGGCTGCGGAAAAGGCTGCCGCAGAAAAAGCTGCCGCAGAAAAAGCCGCGGCCGGGAGCGCGTCAGGCCGTGAGCCGGAAAAGGCCCCCGAAACCGCTCCCGCGCTCGACCAGCGCGGAAATGCACAGAGTACAGCGCCCTCGCGCAGTGAGCGCGCTCATGGGGGAGCGAAGCCCGCCAATGGGGATGCTATCGGCGACCTGCTGACCTTCGAAGAAAAGATCCAGTCTGCCATTGGAAACGCCGGACGCAGCGGTGCCGCAGGCCGTGATCCGGAGGCGGCCGGCAGCATCGCCCCCTTGCCGCCGCTGGAGCCCGCGAAGGAAATTCCCGCAGCCCCGCGTGTGCAGGGTCAGCGCTCCGATGCAGGGGCAGGAAGGCCGGCTGACGGCATCCCGGCTAACAAGCCGGCACAACCGGTGCTGGTCACCATGCCCAGCGGCCTCGTGGTCACCTATCCGGCACCTGGCAACTGATATCTCCGGGTAAGAGCCCCGCATCTTGAGAGAATTCAACTTTTTCGTCTTGCCATGGCTCGACCATGGCATCCATTCCCTGGCGGTCGTTGAGGAAACAGATGCAAATTTCCGGGGCCTCCTGCTTCGGATGTGCGCTGGAACGGCATGGATGCCATGATCAAGTCATGGCATGACGGAGGAGTGGCGGCGGAATGGCGGCGGACTGGCGGCGGACTGGCCATGTTCGAAATACAGGTCCGGACGCTGCTCGTAAATGAGAGCACGCCCTGCATCTCGGGAGACCTCAAACGTTTCGTCATGCCATGGCTCGACCATGGCATCCATCCCGTGGCGTTCGTTGCGGAAACAAATGCAAATTGCCGGACCTCCTGCTTCTGAGGTGAACTGGAGCGGCATGGATGCCATGATCAAGTCATGGCATGACGGAGGAGTGGCGGCGGAATGGTGGGGGACTGGCGGCGGACTGGCCATGTTCGAAATGCAGGTCCGGACGCTGCCCGCAAATGAGTGCACGCCCTGCATCTCGGGAGAATTCAACCTTTTCGTCATGCCATGGCTCGACCATGGCATCCATTCCGTGGCGGTCGTTGCGGACACAGATACAAATTTCCGGAACTACTGCTTCGGATATGGTCTGGAGCGGCATGGATGCCATGATCAAGTCATGGCATGACGGAGAAGCGGCGGCGGACTGGCCATGTTCGAAATGCAGGCCCGGATGCTGCCCGCAAATGAGGGCACGCCCCGCATCTCGGGAGACCTCAACCGTTTCGTCATGCCATGGCTCGACCATGGCATCCATTCCGTGGCGGTCGTTGCGGAAACAAATGCAAATTACCGGAACTCCCGCTGCGGATGTGCGCTGGAACGGCATGGATGCCATGATCAAGTCATGGCATGACGGAGGAATGGCGGAGGAATGGCGGCGCAAGAAGGGTTTCTCAATCGGCACCCAGGCTTGCGGCGTTCCGTCACCCTTGCTCCGGCACAGACCTGAGGGCTCTCAGCACGAACACTCTGGCGGCAGAGGAGAGGGGCTGATCAGGTGCGCGCTCGGCGTCGATCATGCCGATGAGGGCGGCGAGGGAGAGGGAGCGCTCTGCGGCGATGCGGTCAAGTTCGGCCCAGAAATCGGGCTCAAGCGCCAGACTGGTGCGGTGCCCCTTGAGGCTGAGGGAGCGCTTGACGAAGGTCACGCCTGACCATCCCGGTCCGGATCTTCGGTTTTATCGGAGGCCTTGCGCTCCAGCTGATGGGCGTCCAGCGCCTGCTGCGCCTTGCTGTCGAGCGCGTCCTTGAGCTTGCGCTCCGCCTTGGTGCGGCCGTGGAGGCGGCGGTTGGTTTCGGCCTCGCTCTCCCGCGCCTTCCGGTCGCGGGCCTTGCGCGCCTGCCGCAGATTGATGATGTCGGCGCCCATGCCTCAGCCTCCACCCTGATATCTGATCCAACGGGGAGGCCCGGACGTTGTGACCGGATCCTCCGCAGATCTCAATCTTACGGCTTCTTGCGGAAGGCATCCAGCGAGACGACTTCACCGCCTTCGGCCGGCTTTTCGTCCTTGGAGCCCTCTTCTGCTGCGTCCGCCTTGGCGGCCTTTTCAGCCTTCTCGGCTTTGCTGGCACTTGCCGCCGTCTTGCGCGTGGCCGGCTTGACGTTCTTGTCCTCGAGGGACTTGGAAGCAGCAGCTTCCAGATTGGCGAGTTCGCCAACGGCTTCCACCAGATCGTCCGGAATGGGTTCTGCGGTCTTGCCCGGCTCGAACTCCAGCGCGAACTGGACGGAAGGGTCGAAGAAGCCCTTGATGGCGCTGAAGGGGATCAGCAGCTTCTCCGGAATGCCGCCGAAGGACAGGCCAACTTCAAAGGCGTGCTCGCCGATGGCCAGATCCCAGAACTGGTGCTGGAGAACGATGGTCATCTCGGTCGGATACCGCTCCTTCAGGCGCGAGGAAATCCGCACGCCGGGAGCATTGGTGTCGAAGGCGATGTAGAAATGGTGTTCGCCGGGAAGGCCCGTCCGGGCAACTTCGGCAAGGATCTTCTTCACCGCCGCCCGCAGGGCGTCCTGCACGATGATGTCATAACGGAGCAGGTCTTCTGCCATTCTTTATTGTCCGCCGGAATCAAATCAATTTCGGGCACCTTGACCCTTTGCCAGTCAAAAGAAAAGCCCCTTGCGTCACATATCGCCCTGTTGAAAGGCTCGTAATCCCGGCTTTTCGCAGACCCGTCCTCCACGCCGCTTCCGCTCCGGATGCCGGAAAGGGCGCATGCGGGAAATAATGGGCATGCTGCGGCGCTGTGGCAAGAGCATGACGCAGGGGCAATGCCTTGGCGGCGCTGAAAAACAGCGGAAATCTCTGGATTGCTTTGGGGGGTTAAGTGGAGGCTTCTGTTGCCAGGTGCCTCCGAACCCCGCCTGACAGTGCTACCCGTCAGGGCTTTAGGTGGACAACTCGCACCGCATTACGCGGCGAGAGCGACGTCCTGAGCATAGTTGTCGTTTGCAACTACAGATTTGGTCCGATATCGGTGGTACCATGCCGAGCGAAAGAGCAGTCTTTACACCCTCGTCGATCCTATTTCGCCCCCGCCGAAACCCACCGCTGGGGTGGGCTTGGGTGGAGGCGCCGGGTACCGCCCCCGGGTCCGATAGGCTTATTACACAGTCAATTTATCGCCGTAGCCGGTGAACCGGCAGGTGGAATATAGGCATTTCGCTTGCCGATTGAAAGGGGGGCAGGGCGCCTGTGGATGGAGTGGCCGTCAGGAGCCGCGCACCGGCAATGAATCCTTGCGCCCAAGCCCTCAGCGGGCCAGAACAGGCAGACAGCCGGAACAGGACAGCGGACGGGCAACCACGTGCAGCAATATCATGATCTGATGCGGCGCATTCTGGATGAGGGCATCGACCGGGGCGACCGGACGGGCACCGGAACGCGCTCGGTCTTCGGCCACCAGATGCGCTTCAATCTGGAAGAGGGCTTCCCGGTCGTCACGACGAAGAAGCTGCATCTGAAGTCGATCATCCATGAGCTTCTGTGGTTCCTCGCCGGTGACACCAACATCGGCTACCTGAAGGTCAATGGCGTCAGCATCTGGGATGAATGGGCCGATGAAAACGGCGACCTGGGCCCTGTCTATGGTGCGCAGTGGCGCTCCTGGCCTGCGCCCGATGGCCGGTCCATCGACCAGATTGCCAATGTGCTGGCGATGATCCGCAAGAACCCGGAATCGCGCCGCCTGATCGTCTCCGCCTGGAACCCGGCGCTGGTGGACGAGATGGCCCTGCCGCCGTGCCACACCATGTTCCAGTTCTATGTGGCGGGCGGGCGCCTGTCCTGCCAGCTTTACCAGCGCTCGGCGGATGTGTTCCTCGGTGTGCCGTTCAACATCGCCTCCTATGCGCTGCTGACCATGATGGTGGCGCAGGTCTGCGGGCTGAAGCCTGGCGATTTCGTCCACACGCTGGGGGATGCGCATCTTTACGCCAATCACTTCGATCAGGCACGCGAGCAGCTGAGCCGCGAGCTGCGGCCTCTGCCGGTGATGACACTCAATCCGGACGTGACCGATCTTTTTGCTTTCCGTTATGAGGATTTCCAGCTGTCGGGCTATGATCCGCATCCCGCGATCAAGGCACCGATTGCCGTCTGACCGGACGGCGGTTCGCCCGCGTTCTGCCAGCCACATAAAAGGAGACGCCATGCGCCGTCCTTGCCAGTTTCTGCCTGCCTCCCTGCTCGGCCTCGTCCTGATGGCGGGCACTGCCATGGCAGAACCGCTTGTCATCGCCCATCGCGGCGCCTCCGGCTATCTGCCGGAACATACGCTGGCCGCCAAGGCGCTGGCCGTGGGCATGGGGGCGGATTACATCGAACAGGATGTGGTGCTGACGAAGGATGGCGTGCCCATCGTGCTGCATGACATCACGCTGGATGCGACGACGGACGTGGCCGAGGTGTTTGCGGGCCGGGCGCGGGCTGACGGCCTGCATTATGCCATCGACTTCACCCTTGAGGACATCCGCCGGCTGCAGGTGCTGGAGCGGGCCGGGCGCACCGGCGGTCTTGCCTTTCCCGGCCGGTTTCCCCGGGTGAAAATGGGCCTGACGGTGCCAACCCTGGAGGAAGAGATCATCTTCCTGAAGGGCCTTGCGCAGACAAGCGGCTGGGTGTTGGGCATTTATCCGGAGCTGAAGTCTCCTGCCTTCCACCGGGATGAAGGCCAGGATCTCGCCAGTGCGGTGATTGCCGTGCTGGCGGCGCATGACCTCGCCGGGGCCGATGCCAAGGTCTATCTCCAGTCCTTTGATTTCAACGAGATCCGCCGCGTCCGGCAGGAGCTCGGCTACAAGGGCAAGCTGGTGCAGCTGCTGGGGGAAAACAGCTGGAACATGGCGCCGGGCACGGATTACGACTGGCTGAAGACGCCGGAAGGGCTGGCAGCCATTGCCGAAGTGGCGGACGGGATCGGGCCGTCGCTGACGCAGGTTCTGACGGATGAAAACAAGGACGGCGTGGCCGAGGTGACGCCGCTGGTGCGCGATGCCAAGGCCTTTGGCCTTGCAGTTCATCCCTATACCCTGCGCGCCGACCGATTGCCGCCCTTTGCGTCGAGCTTTGGGGAGCTGGTGCGCCTGACGGTGACGGAGGCCGGGGCGGATGGGTTCTTCACCGATCAGCCGGATCTCGGCCTGAAGGCATTGGGGCGGTGAAGCCATGATCAGCGCAGGCGGAAAAATGCTGGAAACGGTGATTGTCTCGGCGGTGGCGGAGAACGGGGTGATCGGTGCCGACAATGCCATGCCCTGGCGGCTGCCGTCTGATCTGAAGCACTTCAAGGCGCTGACGCTTGGCAAGCCGGTGGTGATGGGCCGCAAGACCTTTGAAAGCCTCGGCAAGCCGCTGCCGGGACGCCCGCATGTGGTGATCTCGCGGCAGGCGATTGATCTGCCGGAAGGCGTGCATCTGGTGCAGAGCCTTGAAGCGGCGCTGGAACTTGCCGGCAAGCTTGCGGCAGAGAGCGGGGCGGAAGAAGTGATGGTGATCGGCGGCGGCCAGATCTATGCGCAGGCCATGGCCCATGCAGACCGGCTGGAGCTGACCCGCGTTCACGACACGCCGGAGGGGGATACGGTGTTCCCGGCATTCAGCACCGGCCAGTGGGAGCTCGTGGCAGAGCGGGCCGCAGAGCGCAGTGACAAGGACAGCGCGAATGTGACCTTCCAGACTTACCGCCGGAGGACCGCAGCATGACGGCGGCACGGGCGTTGCCGGCGAGCTGGTCCTGCCGCTGGTTCGCCTTCAAGGACGTGCCGCTTGTGGACCTCTACGAGGTGCTGAAGCTGCGCGTTGACGTGTTCGTGGTGGAGCAGAACTGCCCCTATCCGGAGATCGACGGCCGCGACCCCGAGGCACTTCACTATCTTTTGAAGGACGCTGAGGGGCGTCTTGCTGCTTATCTGCGCGCCTTTGCGCCTTCTGCGGAAGAGCCTTTCGCGCGGCTGGGGCGCATTGTCGTTGCCCCGCATGCAAGGGGGCTGCGGCTGGGCGATCATCTGATGTCTGCCGGGCTTGCCTGGGCCTGGGATCTGTATCCGCAGGCGGACGTGGAACTTTCTGCACAGGCGCATCTGCAGCGCTTCTACGGCAGCCACGGGTTTGAGCCCATCGGAGAAATCTATCTGGAGGATGGAATTCCGCATGTGGATATGCGTCGCCCTGCCGCGCCCGCGGCGTAACCTTAGGCGTCGCAAAGCCTTGAAAATCCGGGTCATGGAACCCATGTCCCGGGTGATAAACCTGAATCCGGCTGAGTTTGGGAGGCACCGGAGGCTGCGCGTTGTCAGCGGCCGCTAACCTTCCTATAACCCCCAGCAGGTCAGATACAACAAGTTCAACCAGGGGACAGGAAACCTGCCCCCCGAAGAAGGATGTCTTGATGCCTTGGAGCAACCAGAGCGGTGGCGGTGGCGGCTGGAAGGGGGGCGGCGGAAACGGCGGTCCCTGGGGCGGCGGCGGTGGCGGCAATAACGGCGGACCGTGGGGTTCCGGCCCCAATCGCAGTGGTGGCGGCAATCCCCCCGATCTTGAAGAACTGCTGCGCCGGACGCAGGACCGGATGAAGACGGTTCTGCCGGGCGGCGGCGGCAACTTCGGCGTCAAGGGCATCCTGCTGGCAGGCGTCGTGCTCGTCGGCGGCTGGATGCTGACGGGCTTCTACAGCGTGGCACCGGATCAGGTGGGCGTGGAACTGGTGCTGGGCAAGGTCTCGGGCCAGACCCAGCCGGGCCTCAACTACAACTGGCCCTATCCGGTCGGTGAGGTTTACAAGCCGGAAGTCCTGCGCCTGCAGGAAATGACGATCGGCATGCAGGAACGCGTCTCCGGCGGCACGCTGCGCACGGTGGACGTGCCGGAAGAAAGCCTGATGCTGACCGGTGATGAAAACATCGTCGACGCTGACTTCAAGGTGCAGTGGCGCATCAAGACGACGACCGAGGGTGTGGCCAACTATCTGTTCAACATCCAGGATCCCGAAGGCACCGTGAAGGCGGTTGCCGAAAGCGCGATGCGTGAAGTTGTGGGCGGCTCGGACATCGACGCCATCCTCACGGAAAACCGCGCCCCGATCCAGGTTGCCGTTCAGAACCTGATGCAGACGACGCTTGATGACTATCAGGCGGGTATCGACATCGTCAGCGTGCAGATGCAGAAGGTTGACCCGCCGCAGCAGGTCATTGATGCCTTCCGCGACGTTCAGGCCGCCCGTGCCGACCAGGAGCGTATCCAGAACGAAGCGCAGACCTATGCCAACCGCATCGTGCCGGAAGCGCGCGGTGAATCGGCCCGTGTCATTGAAGCGGCGAACGCTTACCGCGATCAGGTCATCGCCGAGGCGACCGGTCAGGCCCAGCGTTTCACCAAGATCTATGAAGAGTACCGCAAGGCGCCGGATGTGACGCGTGAACGCCTCTATCTGGAAACGATGGAGCGGGTGCTTGGCAGCAATGCCAAGATCGTCATCGACCAGAAGGCGGGCGAGGGCATGGTGCCTTACCTGCCGCTCAACGATCTCTTGGGCCGCGGAACCAGCCAGCCGCAGCAGCCGGCAGTGCGTAACGGCGGGGGACAGCAGTAATGAAGAAGGGTGTTCTCGGTTTTCTCGGGGTCATCATCGCACTCGCGCTGACCGTCCTCTATCTCTCCATCTACATCGTCAACCCGGCGCAGCAGGCGCTTGTTCTTCAGTTCGGCAAGGTGGTGTCCGCCACCCAGCAGCCGGGCCTGCATTTCAAGATCCCGCTGGTCCAGAACGTGGTCTACATCGACCGCCGCATCCTGGACTTCAACATGCCGCCGCTGGAAGCCATTGCCTCGGACAAGAAGCGCCTGGTGGTGGATGCGTTTGCCCGTTACCGTATCTCCGATCCGGTCCGGTTCTATCAGCGCGTCAACAACATCAACGCCGCCAACCAGCGCCTTTCGACGCTGCTGCAGGGCGCGCTGCGTGACGAACTCGGCCGTTCGACCTTCACGGCCGTGGTGCGTGACAACCGCTCGCAGATCATGACCCGCATCCGCACGCTCGTGTCGGCTGCAACGGCTGATCTTGGCCTTGAGGTGGTGGATGTGAAGATCCGCCGCGCTGATCTGCCGGAAGCCAACAGCCAGGCCGTGTTCTCGCGCATGCAGACCGAGCGTGAGCGTGAAGCGACCGAAATCCGCGCCCAGGGTGAAGAGCAGGGCCGCCGCATCCGTTCGCGTGCCGATCGTGATGCAACGGTTCTGATCGCCGAAGCCCGCCGTGATGCAGAAATCCTGCGCGGTGATGGTGACGCGGAGCGCGGACGCATCTTTGCCGAGGCCTTCAGCGAGGACCCGTCCTTCTTCACCTTCTACCGCTCCATGCAGGCGTATGAAGCAGGCCTGAAGACCGGTCAGACGAGCTTCGTGCTGTCGCCCGACTCCAGTTTCTTCCGGTACTTCAATGATCCGGCAGGGGCTGCGGCAGCAACGGCTGCGCCTGTGCAGATGCCGCTCCAGGCACCGGCCGCCGGTGCTGCACCTGCGGGGCAATGAGCGATCTGATAACAGCCATAGCCCTGGCGCTGGCGCTGGAGGGAACCCTCTATGCGCTGGCGCCAGGGCGCATGAAAGCGATGCTGCGCAGCGTGCTTGATATGGATGACAGCGTGTTGCGCGGCGTTGGCCTTGCCGCATTGGCTGCCGGTGTCTTCGTCATCTGGCTGGTTCGCGGCTGACGGATTTTTTGCCTCTCGGAAATGTCATGGCGCCAGTCCGATTGCTGTCGAACTGGCGCCATGTTTGCATATATCGTTAGAGTGATTTCGTGACCCGGGCATCTGCCCGCCCGATGGTATGGAGGAAAGCGGCCGATGGCCCGTATTTTCAAAGCTCAAACCTTCTCCCGCGGAGCCCGGACGGCAGCCGCAGCGATGCTGGCGGCCTTTGTTGCAGTGTCGCCGGCCCATGTCGCGCTCGCGCAGGGGCCAGCTTCCGTCGCCGATCTGGCGGAAGGTCTTGCCGATGCGGTGGTGAACATCTCGACCGAGCAGACCGTTCAGGCCCGCCGGTCGATCCCCATGCCGAAGCTGCCGGAAGGCTCTCCCTTCCAGGAGTTCTTCGACGAATTCTTCAACCGCCAGAACAATGATGAAGGCGGTGAGGGGGGCAGATCTCCGCGCCGGGTTCAGTCGCTGGGCTCCGGCTTTGTCATTGACGGCACCGAAGGCATCATCATCACGAACAACCACGTGATCGAGGATGCGGACGAGATTACCGCCAATTTCAACGATGGCTCCAAGCTCAAGGCGGAAGTCATCGGCGTTGACGAAAAAACCGATATTGCCGTACTGAAGGTGACGCCGGTAAAGCCGCTGAAAGCCGTTGAATTCGGCGACAGCGAGGTGATCCGCGTCGGCGACTGGGTGATGGCCATCGGCAATCCCTTCGGCCTCGGCGGCACGGTCACCGTCGGCATCGTCTCCGCCCGCAAGCGCGATATCAATGCCGGCCCCTATGACAACTTCATCCAGACGGACGCTGCCATCAACCGGGGCAACTCGGGCGGCCCGCTGTTCGACATGAATGGCAAGGTCATCGGCATCAACACGGCCATCATCTCCCCGTCGGGCGGCTCGATCGGCATCGGCTTTGCCATTCCCTCGAACACGGCAACGGCCGTGATTGCGCAGCTTCGCGAGTTCGGCGAGACCCGCCGCGGCTGGCTCGGCGTGCGCATTCAGGAAGTGACCGACGAGATCGCGGAAAGCCTGGGCATGGACAAGGCTATGGGTGCGCTGGTTGCCGGTGTGTCCGATGACGGCCCGGCGGCTGCTGCCAAGATCCTGCCGGGCGATGTGGTCGTTGAGTTCGACGGCAGGCCGGTTCCGGCGATGCGCGACCTGCCGCGCATGGTGGCCGACACGGCCATCGGCAAGGAAGTGGATGTTGTCGTGCTGCGCAAGGGCGAGCGGGTGACGCTGAAGGTGACGCTTGGCCGCCTTGAGGAGGCAGATGCAGCCGGTGCGGCTGAGGAAGAGAAAAAGCCGGCAGAGGAAGAGCAGAAGACCAGCGAAGTGCTGGGCATGAAGCTGGCGGTTCTCGACGATGCCCTGCGCGAAAAATTCCAGATCAATGCCGAGGTTGAGGGCGTTGTCGTGACCGAGGTGATCGCTGGCAGTTCCGCAGAAGAGAAGCGCATCCAGGCAGGCGACACCATCAAGGAAGTCGCCCAGGAGCCGGTCAAGACGCCCGAAGAAGCTGCTGCCCAGGTCGAGAAGCTGAAAAAGGGCGGCCGGAAGTCGGCGTTGCTGCTGCTGGCCAATCCGAACGGAGAGTTGCGCTTCATTCCGGTGCGGATTGAGGAACAGAAGTAAAATCAGGCTCTTGTCTTATCTTACCTGATCGGGGCGCGGACATGTTCCGCGCCCCTTGCTTTTGATATGCAATCTATGAGTGCTCCTTCCCCGGAAGGGTGTTGTTAATGACGCTACGTTATTTTCTTGTTTGACGTATGTTTTTTACGAAACGTATAGCAATTTATACGAGTGTTATCCTGGTCAGGGGCTCGCTTTATCCGCTGCCATGGATTGGGGCGGCGCAGGTGGTGTTTTGAGTGTTGTTTGTCTGAGGCAGGAACTCCAGATGGGGTAGGTTCTGGATGCGCTTTTGGTTTTCATTGCCTGTGCTCCTGCGATTTCAGCGCCTGCGCATTGCTGTTGCCGGTTTCGGCGGCGTCCTTGTTCTCCTTATCCTGAGCCTCGGTCTTGTCAGCATCCGGCAGATGCAGGCGGTGTCCGGCGGCATGCATCTGATGAGCCAGGCGACAGGCCCGCTCTATGTGGATGCGCTTCGCGCAACGGCCAGCGTCCAGCAGATTGCCGGCCTGTCGCGGACATTGATTGATGAGTGTTTCTTCCGCACGGGCGGAGATCCGGCGCTTGCAGCCTTCAATCTGCGGTCAGTCGATTATTCCGAGCTTGATGCGCTTGATATGTCGATCCGGCAGCGCAATCTCGAGACGCTGGGCCAGGATGCGATCCGGGCGCGGGATGATTTCAAGAGAATTCAGGGCGAGGTTCTGGCCGTCTGCGACCAGCATATTCTGAACTCTCAGGAGCGCAGGCGCGTCGAGGAGCGTATCCGCTTCAACTTCAAGCGCATGAATGCGACGCTGGACAGGCTGCTGGAACAGGTGGATGGCGCAGTCGCGCTTGACGAGCGCAGCATGCGGGAGATGATCGGCAAAGCTGATGGTCTTGAGGCAGAGAGGGCGCGGCTCGGTTCAGCCATGGTGGAGAACTGGCCGGTTATTCGTCTTGCCTATGACCTGCGCAAGGAAGTGGAGCGGTTCGATGCCAGTCTGCTGGGGGACTGGTATGCGGCAGGCACGCGCAATCTTGGCGAGGCGATCCAGAACCAGAATCTCGCAGCACAGGGCATTGGAACGATTTCCCGCCAGCTGATGCCCTGGCTGGAGGCTCAGTCTTCCTTTCCCCGGACACGGCCGCTGCGCGATGCAATCCGCGCCGTATCCAGCGAGGTGGATGCCGGCGGTCCGCTGGAGGCCGTTCTGCAACAGGCAATTACCATCGACCGGGCCCGGACGGATGTGATGCGCCTGCTGCGGCTTTCTGAATACCGGCTGACGAAGGCGGTGCAAAAACTTGCCATCTGGGCGCGGGAGCAGAATGAGGATACCACGGCGATGATCACCCGGCGCATCGATGCCGGGATGTTCACGATTCTCGCGGTGGCAGCCTTTGCCTGCCTCGCCTGTATCGGAGCCGTGCTTGCCTTTGGTGCTGCCGTGGCGCGGCCGGTCGAACGGCTTACGCGCCATGCCAGAGCCCTGCGGGATGCGGGTGATGCCATCCATCCGGTGCCGGAGGATCTGATCAGGCGCCCGGACGAGATCGGAGAACTGGGGGCGGCGTTTGACAGCCTGATGCAGTCACTGGAGGCTGCGCGGCAGGATCTGCTGGCCTCGTCCCGCCAGGAGGTGAAGCAGCAGTTCGACCGGTTGTCCTCGGCGGTGGAGAGCATTCCGCAAGGGATCCTGATGTGCGGGCCGGATGACCGGGTGATCCTTGCCAATGGCAACTTCCGTGCATTGTTTGATCTGTCCGAGGCGGCGGTTCAGCCCGGCACCACCCGGGCCGGGGTCGTTTCAGCCTGCATCGGGCAGGGGGCGCAGGTGATTGCCGACGAAGGCCCGCAGGATCAAAGGCTGGCGGCCGGGCTGCAGGTGACACGCAAGCGTATCGTTCAGGTGCGGGACGAACGCACCATCGTGGTCACCATTGCCAGGACGGAAGAAGGCGGGTCAGTCGCGGTCTACGAAGATGTGACGGAGCGCCAGCGGCAGGAGCAGCGCATTGCCCATCTTGCCCATCATGACTCCTTGACCGGCCTTGCCAACCGCATCCTGTTCCGGGAAAAGGCCGAGGAATATGTTGCCAGCAGCCTTGCGACCGGCCAGCCGACGGCGCTGCTCTATCTCGATCTGGACCAGTTCAAGACGGTCAACGACACACTGGGGCATCCGGTGGGCGACCGGCTTCTGGTCGAGGTTGCCGTGCGGCTGCGGCAGGCGATTGGCGAAGAGGACCTGATTGCCCGGCTGGGCGGCGATGAATTCGCCATCGTGCTGCACGGCCGGCGCAGTCCGGCGCAGGCTGCGGACATGGCGGACCGGATCATCGATGCCATCGGCCAGCCTTTCGATATCAGCGGACAGTGCATCTTTGTCGGCGTCTCCATCGGCATTGCCATCTCTCCGCAGGACGGGGAAGACGCGGACACGCTTCTCATGCATGCGGATATGGCGCTGTACCGGGCCAAGCAGGACGGGCGCAACATCCACCGTTTCTTCGAGATGGCGATGGATGCCCAGATCCAGCAGCGCCGGGAACTGGAGCTCGACCTGCGCTCGGCCCTCGCGGAGGACCAGTTCCAGCTGCATTATCAGCCGCTTTATGGCCTCAACCATGGTCAGATTGCGTGTTTCGAAGCTCTGATCCGCTGGCCGCACCCTGAACGCGGCAACATTCCGCCCTGTGAGTTCATTCCCATCGCCGAGGAAACCGGGCTGATCAGCGCTATCGGCTCCTGGGTCCTGAAACAGGCCTGCCGTGAGGCTTCCTCCTGGCCCTCGGACGTGCGGGTGGCCGTCAATATCTCTCCGGTTCAGTTCCGCACGCGCACATTGGTCCTGGATGTTCTGGCGGCGCTTGGCGCATCGGGCCTTCCGGCGAGCCGTCTGGAAATCGAAATCACCGAAGGTGTGCTGCTGCAGGATACGGAAGCGACGCTTACGACCCTTGACGAGTTGCGGAGCCTTGGCGTGCGTATCGTCATGGATGACTTCGGCACCGGCTACTCGAGCCTCAGCTATTTGCAGAAGTTCCGCTTTGACAAGGTGAAGATCGACCGGGCCTTTGTTCAGGACATTCATGAGGGGGAAGACAAGCGGGCCGTGGTGCGGGCCGTTACCAGCCTCTGCGCCAGTCTCGGAATTGAAACGACTGCAGAGGGTGTGGAGACGGCAGCCCAGATGGAGGCCTTGCGCCGGGAAGGCTGTTCGCAGGCACAGGGCTTCTTCATTGGCCGCCCCATGCCTGCGGCTGATGTCCTGCAACTCCTCAAGGCGAGTGACACGCCGCAAAAGCAGGCCAGCGGCATGCCGGTGCGTATCCCAGCCTGAACAAGGCCCGCCTGAGCAAGATGCGCCTCAGGCGGCGAAGTCCTGCAAGCGGTATCCCTGAATGAAGAGCAGCGCCGTCAGGTCGCCGTGATCGACGCGCATGTCCGCTTCCGCCGCCACCTTCGGCTTGGCGTGATAGGCAACGCCCACACCGGCGCGGGCGATCATGGCCAGATCATTGGCACCGTCACCCACAGCCATGGTCTCGCCGAAGGCAAGCCCCTTCTCCGCCACCAGTTGCTCAAGCCGCTCGCGCTTGGCTTCGCGGCCAAGAATAGGCTCGCGCACCGTGCCGGACAGCTGGCCATCCGCGTGCTCCAGAATGTTGGCGCGGTTCTCGTCAAAGCCGATGCGCTCGGCCACGGGACCGGTAAACAGGGTGAAGCCGCCTGAGACCAGTGCGCAATAGGCGCCATTGGCCTTCATCGTACGCACCAGCGCAACAGCACCGGGCATCAGGGTGATGCGCTTGTCCAGAACATCGGCGACGGCGGCAACCGGCAGGCCCTTGAGCAGGCCAACACGCTCGCGCAGGGCGGGTTCGAATTCGATTTCGCCGCGCATGGCGCGCTCGGTGATGGCGGCGATATGCTCCTTCAGGCCGAGTTCTGCCGCCAGTTCGTCGATACATTCCTGCCCGATCATGGTGGAATCCATGTCGGCGATCAGCAGCCGCTTGCGCCGGCCTTCCGCAGGCTGCACAAAGACGTCCACCGGGCGGGTGCCGGTCAGTGCGCGCAGGCGGGCTTCCACGTCACGGGCGGGCAGGTCCAGCCCCACGGAGAGATCGGCGGCAACGCCGGGAGAGAGAAGGGCAGGGGCAGCTGCACTGTTCAGCAGGCGGGCGGCTTCGGCCAGAAATGTGTCATCAAGGGCCGGTGAAGCCGGATTGGAAACGAGCGTGGCAACCAGAGACGGCATCGGGGAACCTCTTGAAAGGGCAGAAGGCCGGAGCAACATGGCCAGAACAGCGAAAACCGCGATCCTGATAGCCGGGCCGACGGCCAGCGGCAAGTCGGCATTGGCCATTGAACTGGCGCAAGCCGCCAATGGTGTGGTGATCAATGCCGATTCCATGCAGCTTTACCGTGAATTGCGGCTGGTGACGGCGCGTCCTTCCGCCGAAGACGAGGCACTGGTGCCGCACCGGCTTTATGGCTGCCTGCCTGCCAGCGAGGCCTTTTCGACCGGTGCTTATCTCGATCTTGTGCGCGGTGAGATTGAGGCAGTCCGGGCAGCGGGCAAGCTGCCGGTGCTGGTGGGCGGCACGGGGCTCTATTTCCGGGCGCTGACCCAGGGCTTTGCCGAAGTGCCGCCGATTCCTGCCGCCATTCGGGAGCAGTGCCGGCGGCTTGCCACGGAGGGCGGCATTTCAGCCGTTCGCTCAGTGCTTGCCCCGTTGGATGCAGAAGCCGCGGAGCGGCTGATGGACCTGCAGCGCCTGACAAGGGCGCTGGAGGTGGTGCGGGGCACCGGCCGGACGCTGGCAGACTGGCAGGCAGAGGCGCATGGGACGCCGCTGCTGGGGCCGGAAGGGCTGGTGAAGGTGGTTCTCGCCCCGCCGCGCCCCTGGCTGCATGCGCGCATTGCGCAGCGGGCGCAGATGATGCTGACACCGGAAGGCCTTGCCGAGGTGGAGGCGCTGCTGGCGCTGGGACTGCCGGATACGCTGCCGGCCATGCGGGCCATCGGCATTGCCGAAATCGGCGCGCTGCTGCGCGGGGAGTGCAGCCGGGAAGAGGCGCATTTCGCCCTGACGGTGGCGACGCGCCAATATGCCAAGCGGCAGGAGACCTTTTTCCGCGGGCAACTGTCCGATTGGCCGCGCAAGGATCCGCAGGGGCAGGACCTGGCTTTGCTGGCGCGTGAAATCCTCAATGATTTCTGATGGTTGTCAAACTGTCAGGGAACTGTCGCCGGATTGTCGTCAAACAGCCCTTTAAAGCGCACAATCGCTCTCTATCTCCTCGTCCCGTCAAAAATAACGATGAGGACGAAGGGAGAATGCGCAATGCAGGATACCGTACTGGCGACACGCCGTTTACGCCTCGTACCCTTCACGCCGGACGATCTGGATGAGCTGAAAACGCTTCATGCAGATCCGGAAGTGAACGCTCATCTCGACATCAGCCGCCGCTTTTCCCGGCGTGTGCCGGACGATATCTGGCTGGCGAGCCGGCTGGTGGATTACGTCACCAGCCATGCGCTGCAGGGCTTCGGCATGTGGAAGGTTCTGGCCAAGGACGGCACCTTCATCGGCCGGGCCGGTTTCGAACCGCATGAACCGACCTCCGAAATCAGCATGGAGATCGTCATCGGCCGTCCGCACTGGGGGCAGGGTCTTGCCAGCGAGCTGTCTCCGGCGCTGGTGAACTGGTTCTTCCTCAACACCTATTACAGCCACCTGATCTGCCTCGTTGCCCGCGGCAATGCGGCGGCGCGCAAGGTGTTGCACCGGGCGGGGCTCAACTGGCGGGAAACCCGCTGGTCCTGCGGTCTGCCCTGTGACGTCTACCAGATCCTCAACCCGTCGCTGCGGCGGCTGGTGGCGAACGGATGATACCAACTCGCGATGAGCCCGCCTCATCGAGAGTTGGTCAAGCCCGTGCGGCGCTTGAGCAATTTCAAGGCTGATGCGTCAGCATCGAAAGCCTTGGTACGCGGCATCACCCGTGCAGGGCGCGGCTGTCCTCGGGGGCTTGCGTGCGGTCTTCGAGGCCATAATCGCGGATGACGGCGGCAACGCGCAGGCGGTAGCCCGCGAACATGCGGGTCCGCCCGGCGGTTTGCGCGGCCCGGTGGCTGGCAAGGCTGCGCCATTCGGCAAGGGCCTCCTCATCGCGCCAGAAGGACAGGGAGACGAACTTGCCCGGCGTTGTCACGCTTTCAAAGCGCTCCACCGAGATGAAACCGTCGATCTTTGACAATTCGCTTTTCAGTGCGCCCGCAAGATCGAAATAGGCGGAGACATGATCCGCATGCGGTTCGACTTCAAAGATCACGGCAATCATGGCTGGCTCCTCCCGGCTGGCTCTGGCTTGCGAGCATGGCACGGTTTGCAGCCGGATCAAGGCTGGAACGGGCACAGCAGTTTTTCCCTGTGGGAGAGCATGAAACGGAAAGCCCGGCACCGCAGATGCGGCGCCGGGCTTTCAGAAAGTCAGGCTTGGCAACAGATCAGCTGGCCTTGAGCGCGCCCGGGTTGCTGGACTGCTGGCGCAGGTTGAGGCGGTTCATCGCCGCCACATAGGCGCGGGCAGAGGCCACCAGCGTGTCGGTGTCGGCGCCCTTGCCGGTGGCAATGCGGCCATTGGCTTCGAGGCGGACGGAGACTTCCGCCTGCGCATCCGTGCCCTCGGTTACCGCATGCACCTGATAGAGCGACAGGGTGGCGTTGTGCGGGCAGATGGCGCGGATGGCCTTGAAGGTCGCGTCCACCGGGCCGTCGCCCGTGGCTTCCCGGGTCTCGTGGCGGCCGTTGATGTCCATGGTGAGAATGGCCTTCTGCGGACCGCCGGTGCCGGCAATCACAGTGAGCGCAATCACCTTGGCGCCTTCGCCGGAGGTGGAGATTTCATCCTCGACCAGCGCCTCGATGTCCTCGTCATAGACGTTCTTCTTGCGGTCGGCGAGGTCCTTGAAGCGGCGGAAAGCCTCCTGCAGGGCGTTGTCGCCGAGCTCGTAGCCGAGTTCCTTCAGCTTGTCCTTGAAGGCATGGCGGCCGGAATGCTTGCCCATGACGAGCGAGGTCGCCTTCACGCCGACGTCCTCGGGGCGCATGATCTCGTAGGTCTCGGCGTTCTTGAGCATGCCGTCCTGGTGGATGCCGCTCTCATGCGCAAAGGCATTCTTGCCGACGATGGCCTTGTTGTACTGCACGGGGAAGTTCGACACGGCCGACACCAGCTTGGAAGCGCGGGTGAGGAACTTCGGTTCGACGTTGCAGCCATAGGGATAGATGTCGGAACGGGTGCGGACCGCCATGACGATCTCTTCCAGCGCCGCATTGCCGGCACGCTCGCCGAGGCCGTTGATGGTGCATTCGATCTGGCGCGCGCCGCCAGCCACACCGGCCAGCGAGTTGGCAACAGCGAGGCCGAGGTCATTGTGGCAGTGGACGGAGAAAATGGCCTTGTCCGCATTCGGCACGCGGGCGCGGATCTGGGCGAACATGTCGCGGTACTCGTCCGGGGTCGAATAGCCGACCGTATCGGGCAGGTTGATGGTCGTCGCGCCGGCCTTGATGGCGGCTTCCACCGTGCGGCAGAGATATTCGATCGGCGTGCGGGTGGCGTCCATGGCCGACCATTCCACATCGTCGATGAGGTTGCGGGCGCGGGCCACCGTGTCGCTGATGATGGCCAGCACCTCGTCCTCGGTCTTGTTCATCTGGTATTTCAGATGGATCGGCGAGGTGGAGACGAAGGTGTGGATGCGGCAGCGCTCGGCAAAGCGCACAGCCTCGCCGCAGCGGTCGATGTCGGCGTGGATCGCGCGTGCAAGACCGGCGATGACCGAACGTTTGGAGCGCTTGGCAATCTCGCGCACGGACTCGAAGTCACCGTTGGAGGCAATCGGGAAACCGGCTTCGATGATGTCGACGCCCATGTCGTCGAGCAGCTCTGCCACCTGGAGCTTTTCTTCCAGCGTCATGGACGCGCCCGGCGACTGTTCGCCATCGCGCAAGGTGGTATCGAAGATGAGGACCTGGTCCTTGGAGCCGGTGGTGGTCATGGGTGTTCCTTCCCTTGGTGTCTCCCGCCAGCCCTGATGTCATACCCTTGGTAGCGGGGTCTCGGACGGGAGCGATCAGACGTAATCGGGTGAGTTCGCTATCCCCTGAGAGCCCGCCCGCGCATGGGGCAGCCGACGCTCAGGGGCATCTAAGCAGAAGCAGCTTGCCAAGCAGAAGGGCGCGCGCGGAAAGGCCGCCACGCAGAAGCGCGGTGGTCTTGGAGCCAGTCATGTCGCAAGCGGCGATCATGAAATTCAGGGCCTTTCCCGTGCCGGCAGGGCGCCGGACATGCGTTAATTGCGAAATTGTGTAGCGGATGGGGCCGCCTCACGCAAGAGGGGAGTTCCCCTCAAACGAAAAGCTCGCCCCTTGCAACCAGAACGGCCTGCCCGCCGATGCGCACGGCATGGAGCTTGCGCGCGGCAATGTCGATCTCCAGATCGATCAGCGACGGGCGGCCCATGAAGAAGCCCTGCTCGATGCGGATGAAGTGGGTGCCGTTGGGAAGCGCGTCGTAGAACTGCACGACACCGGCAAAGGCAGCCGCTGCCGAGCCCGTTGCCGGGTCTTCCGGCACGCCCATGCCCGGGGCGAACATGCGGGCGTGGAAGGCGCTTTCCTGCGAGCGGGTCTCGCGGCAATAGACATAGGCGTTGTTGTGGTCGTCATGGCCGAAGGCGGCAGCCCAGCGGCTCTGGTCCGGCTTGGAACGGGCGAGCGCTTCCAGATCCCGCACCGGCACATAGGTGAAGGCAGGGCCCACCTTGAAGCGGCTGGGGGTGTGATTCTCGAAGCCGATCTCGGATACGTCCAGCGACAGGGCGGCGGCGATCAGCTCCGGATTGACGGTGGGGCCGGCCGGTTCCGGCAGCTTCGGCACGTCGAATTCGGCAAAGGCGGCCGCGTTTTCGCGCAGGATGACGGCGCAGCGCACCGGCCCGATCTTTTCCTTCAGCACCACCACGGCATCCTGCTCGCCCTTCACCTCGCCGAAGCGCTCGATGGCGAGAAGGACAGCTGTGCCGACCGTCGGATGCCCGGCAAAGGGCAATTCGGCCTCAGGGGTGAATATGCGGATGGAGGCGGACTGGCCGGGATTTTCCGGCGGGAAGACGAAGACGGTTTCGGACAGGTTGAACTCGCGGGCAATCACCTGCATCTGCGCGGTTTCGAGGCCTTCGGAGTCCAGAACCACGGCCAGCGGATTTCCGGCCAGCGCCTTGTTCGTGAACACATCAAGCACAGCGTAACGGCGTCCCATCAGCAATGTCTCCTGCAAGTTCCCCCGGCGCGCAGAGGCCGGTTCAAGGTGAGGCCGGACTTTTGCATGGTTTCCGCAGCTTCGCCAGCCCGGCTTTTTCATCTTTGGTGAACGGGTGATTCACGATTTGGGCAGAAGGCTGCGGGCAATCGCCCGCGCATAGCCCGGCGACCGGCGCCCCTTCAGGTCCTCCGCCTGACGCAGGATGACGATGTCCTCGAGTTCCTCTTCCGGGTCGGTTGCCGCATGGGCCAGCATCTGGGCGCGCAGTTCTTCAGCCGTGGCGTCAAAGGTCAGTTCCTGCCCGATGCAGATGCGCTGACCGTCGAACAGGGCAAAGAGGGCGCCTTTCCGGGCCGTGTTGATGTCCAGGCCCGTCTCCTCCAGCAGTTCGCGGGCGATGGAGCCTTCCACATCGACGCTGCCGTCAGGCCTGAGGTCATTCAGATCGAGGTTGCCGGCTGGCGGATAGCAGGACCCGTGATTGGCGGTCTTCGGCCCCATGACGCCATAAAGAAGCGCGCCGTCGCTGCTGCGCACGATGGCCGCACCGAACAGGTTGTAGGCCGCCCGGTCCGGTGCACCCCAGTCACGCCAGGCCAGAAAGGAGGCGTAATTCACCTCCGCGCAGCGGGCGGTGAGGGTGCCCCTGTCATGCTGCACCTGCAGCGTATGCAGTTTGCGCCCGTTCCACAGGTTCGGATTGGCGCTGGTGAGGCTCTGCCAGTGGGCGGCGATGGCTTTGGCTTCGTTCGCTTCGAAGGACCAGCCCTGCGCGCGCAACAGATGCATGGCAATGCCGCTTAACGGCAGGTACTGCGGCTCGAAGCTGCGCTCCATCATCGGAATGGGCTGATCCGGAACCATGGTGGAGGGGCGCTCGCTCAAGGTCCTGTAGCCCAGATGATGGTAGAAGGGCGCGGCATGCGGGTCGCTCTCCAGCAGAATGCGGTAGATTTCCTGATCGCGCGCCAGATCCTCGATGGCCGACAACAGCAGGCGGCCAAGGCCCTGGCCCTGATGCTCCGGCGCAACGAACAGGAAGCCGAGATAGAAGTGGTCCTGCCGCATTTCTCCGCCCGCAAAGGCAGCCGTGCGTCCCTCGCGCTCCGCAACGATCAGAAGCTGCGAGGTGATGGTGGCCGGAGATATGCGCTGCTCGGCGCGGAAGGCATCCATCACCGCCGCCGGATAGCCCCAGGAGGCTTTGGCCCGGTGCAGGATCTGCGTCAGTTCCGGAGCATCGGACAAACGGGCGCGGCGCAGGCTGAGGCTTGGAAACACTGGGAAAATCCACGGATGAAAAGAATAAAAGGGCACACTATGGCTAGCGTGCCCTTTTGTGTCCCGCAAGGGCGGGATCTGTTTCTTCCGTCAGTGGCGGCCTGCCTTTGCGGCTTGATGCCCGCTCTTACGGTTTGATGCCCGCTCTTACGGCTTGATGAACGTGCCGTTGCGCAGTTCCGTCACCGCCTGGATCAGCTCCTCACGGGTGTTCATGACGATGGGGCCGTGCCAGGCGATCGGCTCGCGGATCGGAGCGCCGGAGACGAGCAGGAAGCGCATGCCTTCCTCGCCAGCCTGCACCACCACCTCGTCACCCGCCCCGAAGATCACCAGCGTGCGGTTGCCGGTTTCGTCGCGGATGTAGATTTCCTCGTTGTCGAGTTCCTTCTCCGTCAGCACGCCGAACGGCTTGGAAGCATCGGCGAAGCGGCCTGCGCCTTCGAAGATATAGGCAAAGGCCTGACGGCGGGTATCGACCGGCAGGCGCTTGGCCCGGCCCGGCGGAATGGTGATGTCGAGATACTGCGGATCGGCGGCGATGCCGTCCACCGGTCCCCGCTTGCCCCAGAACTCGCCGCAGACAACGCGCACGATGGTGCCGTCATCATCCTGAATGACCGGGATGTCCTTGGATTCAACATCCTGGTAGCGCGGCGCGGTCATCTTCAGGTTTGACGGCAGGTTGGCCCAGAGCTGGAAGCCGTGCATGCGGCCCTTGGCGTCGCCTTTCGGCATTTCCTGATGCATGATGCCGCGCCCGGCGGTCATCCACTGCACATCGCCAGCCCCAAGCGTGCCGGTGTTGCCAAGGCTGTCGCCATGGTCAACGGTTCCGGCCAGCACATAGGTGATGGTCTCGATGCCGCGATGAGGATGCCAGGGAAAGCCGGCGAGGTAATCGCGCGGGTTCTCATTGCGGAAGTCATCCATCATCAGGAACGGGTCTGTCAGGGACGGGTCCTGAAAGCCGAAGACACGGTGCAGATGGACGCCTGCGCCTTCCAGCGCAGGGGTGGTGCCAGAAATCTGGCGGACGGGACGGATGGACATGGCAGCCTCCGGATATCTTGTGAAGTTGTCCTGAAGATAGGCCGCGCCGGGGCAGGGGCCAAGGGCGCGTATCCATACACAGTGTTCAGTCTGGTTGAACGGCGCGGTGAACGGTGAAGTGCTGTAAATTGCGGCAAAGGGGTTTAAACAGGAGTGCAAGGTGCACATATCCTGCGTCATCCCGCCACAGCCATTCCCTCCTGCACGGACCCCGCCATGCAACCGGCCATTTCCATCGAAGCCCTTTCCAAGGTCTATGACAGCGGCTTTCAGGCGCTGAAATCTGTGGATCTGTCCATCGGAAAGGGGGAGCTTTTTGCCCTGCTCGGGCCCAATGGGGCCGGCAAGACAACGCTCATCTCCATCGTCTGCGGCCTTGTGCGGGCCTCATCCGGGCGCGTGCTGGTGAATGGCCATGACACGGTGACCGATTTTCGCGCCGCCCGCCGTCTGGTCGGGCTGGTGCCGCAGGAACTGACGACCGAGTCCTTCGAAACGGTCTGGGCTACGGTCAGCTTCAGCCGGGGGCTTTTCGGCCTGCCGAAGAACCCCGGCCATATCGAGAAGATCCTGAAAGATCTGTCCCTGTGGGACAAGAAGGATTCCCGCATCATGACCCTTTCGGGCGGCATGAAGCGGCGTGTGCTGATTGCCAAGGCGCTGGCGCATGAGCCGCAGGTGCTGTTCCTTGACGAGCCGACGGCGGGCGTTGACGTGGAGCTGCGCCGCGACATGTGGCAGGTGGTGCGGCGGCTGAAGGAGTCCGGCGTCACCATCATTCTGACCACCCATTACATCGAGGAGGCCGAGGAAATGGCCGACCGGGTGGGTGTGATCAGCAAGGGCGAGATCATTCTCGTGGAAGAGAAGAACGCCCTGATGAGCAAGCTTGGCAAGAAGCAGCTGCGCCTGCAGCTGAACGAGCCGCTGGCAGCGGTCCCGGACAGCCTGTCTGCCCATGATCTGGCGCTGGAGGATGAGGGCAGGGAGCTGGTCTATACCTATGACACCCAGGGTGAGCGGACCGGCATCACCAGCCTGATGAATGACCTGCGGGAGGCCGGCATCGCCTTCCGCGACCTGCAGACCCGGCAGGATTCGCTTGAAAAGATCTTCGTCAATCTGGTGAGGCAGTCCCAATGAACCTTCGTGCCATTCAGGCCATCTACATGTTCGAGATGGCCCGCACCCTGCGGACACTCTTCCAGAGCATCGTCTCGCCGGTGATCTCCACCTCGCTCTACTTCGTCGTCTTCGGCGCTGCCATAGGCTCGCGCATTCAAGAGGTGGACGGCATCAGCTACGGCGCCTTCATCGTGCCGGGGCTGACGATGCTGTCGCTGCTGACGCAGAGCATTTCCAACGCGTCCTTCGGCATCTTCTTCCCACGCTTCACCGGTACGGTGTTCGAAGTGCTGTCGGCGCCGGTCTCCTATCTGGAAATCGTCATCGGCTATGTGGGGGCGGCAGCCACCAAGGCCATGCTGGTGGGGGCGATCATCCTCATCACGGCCAGTCTTTTCGTCGATCTGCACATCCAGCATCCGGTCTGGATGGTGCTGTTCTTCGTGCTGACATCCGTCACTTTCGCGCTGCTCGGCTTCATCATCGGCATCTGGGCGCGCAATTTCGAGCAGCTGCAGTTCGTGCCGCTGCTGATTGTCACGCCGCTCGCCTTCCTCGGTGGCAGCTTCTATTCGATCCGCATGCTGCCCGAGTTCTGGCAGACGGTGACCCTGTTCAATCCGGTCGTCTATCTCATCTCCGGCTTCCGCTGGAGCTTCTACGGTCAGGCGGATGTTGGGGTGGAGCTGTCGCTGGCGATGACGCTTTTGTTCCTGGTGCTTTGCCTTGGGGTGATTGCGTGGATCTTCAGGACCGGCTATCGCCTCAAGTCATGATCCGGCTGACAAGGTGAGAGAGTGCCCGGCGTGACTGCATCCGTTTCCCATTCGACGGCCCCCTTGCGCGTTTTGCGCGCCGGGCTGGCCGGTCTTGCCATCCTTGCATTGGCCGCCTGCCAGAGCGCGCAGCAGGCCTCGCGCCCGCCCGCCATGGCCGCTGTTGCCGCCGTGCCCGCAGTGCAGGCCACGGCAGCTCCTGCGCCGCTGGCGGTGTCACTGGCGCCTGCCAAGGCCGAAGTGCGCGGCAAGTCGGTGCTGGTGCTTGATATGGCGACGGGGCAGGAGCTGGACAGCTTCAATGCCGAGGCACCGCGTTATCCGGCCTCGCTGACGAAGATGATGACGCTGTATCTCTTGTTCGAGGCGATCGACCGGGGCGAAATCTCCCTCGACAGCCAGCTTCCGGTCTCTGCCCGTGCCGCCTCCCGACCGCCTGCCAAGCTGGGCGTCGGTGCCGGCGGCTCGCTGAGGGTGGAAGAGGCGGTGCAGGCGCTGGCCATCCGCTCGGCCAATGACATGGCGGTGGCGGTGGCCGAACAACTGGCGGGCAGCGAGGACGCCTTTGCTGCCGAAATGACCCGCAAGGCCTTGCAGCTCGGCATGAGCCGCACCCGTTTCGTCAACGCTTCCGGCCTGCCCGACACCCGGCAGGTGACCACAGCGCGCGACATGGCAACGCTGGGGCAGGCCCTGCGCCGCCGCTTCCCGCAGCACATGCATTATTTCAGCGCCCAGTCCTTCCAGTTCCGCGGCCGCACCATCGAGGCAACCAACAAGCTGCTGGGCAAGGTTCCGGGCGTTGATGGCCTGAAGACCGGCCACATCGACATGGCCGGTTACAATCTTGTCGCCACCGGCCGCCGCAACGGCCGCCAGTTGATGGTCGTGGTCATCGGCGGGGCAACGGAAGCTGCCCGTGACCAGGAAGTGACCGCGCTGTTCGAGCGGTATTTCGCTTCTGGCACTGCGAGCCTGATGAACTGATCTCAGCTGCCGGCCTCTATCGTCCGCAAAAGCAAATGGGCCCGTCAATGACGGGCCCATTAGAGGTCGTTGACAAAGCCAGAGCTTCTCCTCTTTCGTCATGGTCGGGCTTGTCCCGACCATCTGCAAGCCATTGATTTGGTTAGATCCTCGGCACAAGGCCGAGGATGACGATGGAGAGGTCGAAGGTTTGTCAGCAGTCTGATGGGCCCGTCAGTGACGGGCCCATCATTTTGTTCGTTAGGTCCTGATTTCAGGATCAGTTGCGGGTCTTGTCGACCAGCGCGCCCTTCTTGATCCACGGCATCATGCCGCGCAGCTTGGTGCCGACTTCCTCGATCTGGTGGGCGTCGTTCAGACGGCGGGTTGCCTTGAACTTGGCGGCGCCTGCACGGTACTCCTGCATCCAGTCGGAGGTGAACTTGCCGGTCTGGATGTCGGTGAGGACGCGCTTCATCTCGGCCTTGGTCTCGGCGGTCACGATGCGCGGGCCGGTGACATATTCGCCCCACTCGGCGGTGTTGGAGATGGAGTAGTTCATGTTGGCAATGCCGCCCTCATAGATGAGGTCGACGATGAGCTTCACTTCGTGCAGGCACTCGAAATAGGCCATTTCCGGAGCGTAGCCGGCTTCCACCAGGGTCTCGAAACCGGCGCGGATCAGCTCGACGAGGCCGCCGCACAGAACAGCCTGCTCGCCGAACAGGTCGGTCTCGCACTCTTCCTTGAAGGTGGTTTCGATGATGCCCGAACGGCCGCCGCCAACGCCGCAGGCGTAGGACAGGCCGAGGTCAAGGGCGTTGCCCGAAGCGTTCTGGTGAACGGCCACAAGGCACGGCACGCCGCCGCCCTTCTCGTATTCGCCGCGCACGGTGTGGCCCGGGCCCTTCGGAGCGACCATGAGCACGTCAACGGTGGACTTCGGCTCGATCAGGCCGAAGTGGACGTTGAGGCCGTGAGCGAAGGCAATGGCGGCGCCGTCACGGATGTTGGCTTCGATGTGGTCCTTGTAGATGTCGGCCTGCAGCTCGTCCGGGGTCGCCATCATCATCAGGTCGGCCCAGGCGGCAGCTTCTGCCACGCTCATGACCTTGAGGCCGTCGGCCTCGACCTTCTTGGCGGTGGTGGAGCCGGGGCGCAGGGCAACGACGATGTCCTTGCAGCCGCTGTCCTTCAGGTTCAGCGCATGGGCGCGGCCCTGCGAGCCGTAACCGATGATGGCGACCTTCTTGGACTTGATGAGGTTCAGATCGGCATCGCGATCGTAATAAACACGCATGGGTCTTCCTTTCTCCCGTTTATCCCTGCCGCAGGCGGTAAGCCGCTGCGGCGTTTTGCTTTCTCCGGCTTTCAGCGTCAGGCGCCGAACAGCCGGTAGAACCTGTCCACGGCCAGAGCGGCCTGTGCCTCGATGTCCTTCTCGCGCGGGCGCAGCGTATCACCCAGCATCTGACGGATATGCTGGTCGCGCAGCGCAAGGCCGTAGAGCACCTGATAGGCCTCCTCGGCATCATCGAACTTGACGAAGCCGCGGAACCGGCCTGCTTCCAGCAGGCTGCGGGCCCGGGCGGAAATGGTATACTTGCCCTTGAGCAGCAACAGGCGTCCCAGCCGGGAATCATCCCGGTTGGACTGGCCGATGGCCAGCCGGTTCAGTGCCAGCGACGTCTCGCCGGAGAGAACCTCCAGCAGCTCGCGCACGAAACCGGTGAGATGGGCCTTGAAGGTGGTGGCGTCGGTGGCGGCGGCCTCGGAAGCAAAGTGAACCTTGCTGGCCTGATAGGCGACGACGGCGGCAAGCAGGCCATCCCGGTCGCCGAACCACTTGTAGAGGCTTTCCTTGGAGCAATTGGCGCTGCGGGCAAGGCCTGCGGTCGTCAGGGCCTTCTCGCCGCCGTCGACCAGCAGCTTCAGCGCGCATTCCAGCACGGCCTGCTGGCGCGGGGAAAAGGCGGCTGCCTCGTCCGGCAAGCTGTCGTGAAGGTCTGCACTGGCCAAGGAACCACTCCGGAATTTCTGTACCGTACCGTACGGTTCATGGTTCTAGGCGAGCGGGAATGCGCCGTCAAGAGGGGAAGACGGGGAGGGTAACGGAAACCGGGGCGGGCCCTTTCCGGCCCGCCCCGTCTCCAGGGTCAGATCACCACCTGCGTGCCGATTTCCACGACGCGGCCTGTGGGCAGGCGGAAGAAGCTGGTGGTGTCGGCAGCGTTGCGGGCCAGCTGGATGAAGACCCGCTTTGTCAGGCTGGTGAGGGGCGGGGCGGCGGCGGGAATGAGCGTGCGCCGCGACAGGAAGAAGGAGGTCGACATGATGTCGAACTTGATGCCCTGCTTCCGGCAGGCCTTGAGGGCCCTGGGAATGTTGGGGTCTTCCATGTAGCCGAAGTTGACCGTGAGCAGCTTGAAGTCATCATTCAGCGGTGTGATCTCCACCCGGTCGTCTTCCTCCACATGCGGCACCGGCTGCGTCTTCACGGTCATGATCAGGTTCTGCTGATGCAGCACCTTGTAGTGCTTGAGGCTGTGCAGCAGCGAGGTTGGCGCGCTTTCCTGGTCCCCCGTCATGAAGATGGCGGTGCCCGGCACCCGGTGCGGCGGGCTTTTCTCCAGCGAGGCGGCAAGGTCTGCCAGCGGGATTTCCATCCGGCGCGTCTTTTCGAAGAGCTTCCGGCTGCCGCGCGTCCAGATGGTCATCACGGCCAGAAGCACCGCCGCCATGAAGATCGATACCCAGCCGCCATCCATGAACTTCAGCATGTTGGCGGTGAGGAACGTGGCGTCGATAGCGGCAAAGATCAGTGTCACCAGCAGCACCGTCGGCAGCGGCCAGCCCCAGACACCGCGCATCACCAGCGCCAGCAGCAGCGTCGTCACCAGCATCTGGCCTGAGATGGCAATGCCATAGGCCGCCGCGATGGCGTCCGACGAGCCAAAGCCCAGCACCAGCGCCAGCACGCCGGCCAGCAGCAGCCAGTTGACCTGCGGCAGGTAGATCTGGCCCGATTGGGTTTCGGACGTGTGGATCACCGTCAGGCGCGGCAGCAGATGCAGTTGCGCGGCCTGCCGCGCCATGGAGAAGGCGCCCGAGATCACCGCCTGGCTGGCGATTACCGTCGCCACGGTCGCCAGCACCACAAGCGGCGTCTGGCCCCAGGCGGGCATCATCTCGAACAGCGGCTGGCTGATGGAGCCGCCTGTCTTGAGCAGATAGGCGCCCTGACCCAGATAGTTGATCACAAGGGCGGGGAACACCAGCACGAACCAGGTGTGGATGATCGGCTTGCGGCCAAAGTGGCCGAGATCGACATAGAGCGCTTCGGCGCCCGTCACGGCCAGAAAGGCAGCACCGGCCACCGCCAGGGCAACGCCGGTATGAGCCTGCGCGAAGGCGACGGCCTCCAGCGGATTGAGGGCGCGCAGGATGGCCGGATCATCCATGACATGCCCCGCGCCAGCGGCGGCGAGGCAGGCGAACCAGATCAGCATGACCGGACCAAAGACGGCCGACACCCGCCCGGTGCCGTAACGCTGGACCGCGAAGAGCGCGATGAGAATGCCGGCGGTGATCGGAATGATGTAGTCCTCGACCGCAGGCACGGTGAGTTCAAAGCCCTCGACGGCGGACAGAACCGAGATGGCGGGCGTGATCACCGCATCACCGAAGAACAGCGCCGCGCCGATGACGCCGAGGGAGACCACGGCAAGGCGCATCCGCCCGGCGGCGGACTGGGCGAGAATGGCGAGTGACAGGGTGCCGCCTTCGCCCTTGTTGCCCGCACGCAGCACGATGAGCGCATATTTGAGGGTGACGATCACCGTCAGCGCCCAGACGATGATCGACAGGGAGCCGATGATCTCGGTGCTTGTGGGGGGCACGATTCCGCCATTCGTCGCGGCCCGCAGCGTCTCGCGCAGGGCATAGATCGGGCTGGTGCCGATGTCGCCATAGACCACCCCTGCCGCGCCCAGCATGAGCATGCCGTGGCCGGATTTGGGGAGATGATGTTGAGGAAGACTTGCCTCGCCCTCTAGAGGGCCGTCGCTTGGGGTCATTGCTGACACTACCCCTGCTGTTTTGTCCGCCACCGGCTGGTGTCGTGCCGTCAGGATGAGCGGCAGAGCGGACTTTGCGGAACAGGAAACGCGGGAAAGCGCTTCCGGTTCCGGTCAGGGCCATTATTTAGCCCAAAGTTTGTCAGGCGCACAGATGCGGAAACGGGTATTCTTCAGCCCGGTTGTTCCCTGGAGTTGCCGATGAAGACGCCTGTTCTTGCCCCATGTCTTACCTTGTGTCTTGCCCTTCTGACCGCCATGCCCGCAGCGGCGGCGAGCGCGGAAGATGTCTATGAACGGGTCGAGACCATCCTCGGCGATGCCAAGGGGCTCGATCCGTTTCTGGAAGACGTGCGCCGTGCGCTGGTGACGGGCACGGGAGAAGATGTGGCCGCACTTGCGGCCTTCCCCCTACCGGTCAACAACAATGGCACGTTCCACTCGGTTGAAACGGCAGAGGAATTCATCGCTGCCTACCCCCGGCTGGTGAGCGACGAGACAAAGGCCGTCGTTGCGGAAGCCGCCTATGAGGATCTGCTGGTCACGGACGAAGGCGTCGCCATCGGCGATGGGGCCGTCTGGCTCAGCCCGGTGTGCGAGGACAATGCCTGCGCGAAGAGCTACTGGGCGATTGTCTCGATCAACAACTGATCCCCGGTTTATACCAATGCCCGATGAGCTTTTCTCATCGAGCATTGGTTAAGCCCCTGCGGCGTTTGAGCATTTTCAAGGCGTGATGCGTCAGCATCGAAAGCCTTGGTATCAGGAGACAGGAAATGCGCATCGCTCCCTTGCATGCACTTGTTTGGGCTGTTGCAGCCTCTCTGCTTGCGGCTCCCGCCTCTGCCGCGCCTGAGAACCGCTGTGGCTGGGTCGTCAATCCGACACCGGGCAACTGGTGGCTGACCGACCGGGACGGCGACTGGATTCTGGCCACGCAAGGCTCGGACCGGGAAGCGCTGGGCATGGAGAATATCGGCGATATCTCTGCCGGCGATTACCGCGCTGTGAACGGCAACTATGGCTATGCCTGCGGCTGCATGAAGGTGGAAACCGAAAAGGAAGACGGAACGCAGTTCATCACGGCCGTCTATTCCTTCCGCCAGCTCAAACTGGCGCAATGCGACAAGGACAAATCCCTGCCAAAGGTGGAGTGAAACTAGCACCCGATGGGCTTGCTTCATCGGGTGTTCGGCAAGCCCCATGCGGCGCATTTGCCTCTCTCTGCGCGCTCTGATTGGCGGCGGATTACATCTTTGTCATGACCTATCCGTAACTTTGCGCGGCTCCTCTTCGGGTTTACTCCAGTGTCACCTCAGCGCTGACTGAGAGGTGGTCAAGGAGACCAGGATGAAAAGCCGTTTTCTGATTGCAGTTGCTGCTGCAGCCCTCATTTCAACATCGGCATTTGCTGCCAGCTCGCCGCACTGGACCTACGAGGGCGCCGAAGGGCCTGCCCACTGGGCCGATCTTGCGAAGAATTTCGAGGTCTGCGAAGCGGGGCACGAGCAGTCCCCCGTCGATCTGACCCATGCGGTCAAGGCCGAGCCTGCGGATATCATGTTCCACTGGAACAAGGATGCCCATTGGACAGTGGTCAACAATGGCCACACCATTCAGGCCAACACCGATGATGGCGGCACCATTGATCTGGATGGCAAGTCCTACGTGCTGCGCCAGTTCCACTTCCACACCCCCTCCGAACACGCCATCGACGGCAAAAAGGCGCCGATGGAAGCCCACTTCGTGCATCAGGCCGAAGATGGCACGCTGGCGGTCGTCGGCGCGATGATCGAGCCGGGCGGGGAGAATGACCTGTTCAAGGCCGTGATGGACAAGGCGCCTGCCAAAGCCGGTGAGGAAGTGCAGGTTGGCGCGGCGGATGCGGCAACGATGCTGCCGGACACACGGCACTTCTTCCGCTACGAAGGCTCCCTCACGACGCCGCCCTGTTCGGAAACCGTGGTCTGGACGGTGATGAAGGAGCCGATCAAGGTGTCCGAGGCCTCGATCAAGGAATTCGAAGCCATCTACGCCGCCAACGCCCGCCCGCTGCAGCCGATCGGCCGCAGGTTCATTCTGGAAAAGTGATCCGGTGATCCGCGCCTGGACCGGCTGTCTGAGGCCGGTTCAGGCGTGGGGGGGGATGGTTATACTTCCCCCATCGCCTTGCGGAAGCGCTGAACGCTGCCGGCGAAGCCGTGGATCAGGGCGTCGGCGGTGAAGCCGTGGCCGATGGACATTTCGCGGATGAAGGGGGCGCGGCTAATCAGCGCCGGGATGTTCTCCACCGTCAGGTCATGCCCCGCATTGACGCCGAGGCCCGCGGCGCGGGCCGCTTCTGCGGTGGCTGCCACCTTGTCCAGCTCCAGTTTCGCCCGCTCCGGACTGTCGTAGCAGGCGCCATAGGGGCCGGTGTAGATCTCGATCCGCTCCGCCCCGATGGCGGCAGCCTCAGGCGCCAGCGCCGGGTCCGGATCGAGGAACAGGGACACGGTGACCGCCCATTCGCGCGCCGCCGTAATGGCTTCCTTCAGCAGCGCCTTGTCCGCGCCGAAACGCCAGCCGTGGTCCGAGGTGGTCTGTTCAGGCGCGTCGGGCACGAACAGCACCTGATCGGGCCGGGCCTTTTCCACCAGGTCCAGAAACTCCGGCGTGGGATAGCCCTCAAGGCACAGTTCCTTGTTGGGGAACCGGTCTTCGATCAGCTCCGCCAGATCAAACACGTCGCTCTTGCGGATGTGCCGCTCGTCCGGGCGCGGATGCACGGTGATGCCCTTGGCGCCTGCCTCCATCGCGATCGCCGCCATGCCGGTGACGCTCGGCCAGGGCAGATCGCGCCGGTTGCGCAGCATGGCGATGGCGTTGACATTCACGGAAAGGCGGGAGGCAGTCATGGCGGGCGTCCGGCAATGGAATGAGGCGGCTGGTGCCGCAGAGTGCCGAAAATCGGCCGGAACGGCGGTCCTGTCAAACCGGATATTGCTGCGGTGACAAGAATTTATTGGGGGTGTTAAGGGGGGATGGAGAAGGGAAATTGCGGGGTGACGGGCCTGTTTGTCTTCAGAGAAGCAAGGTTGCCGCACCATTCGTCAAGCTCAGGCTCGATCCAAGCCTTTGCGCTGCGCTTCAGTCTCGCCTCTCTGCGAACGAGTAGACCCCGGATCTCCGCTGCGCTGCGTCCGGGGCGACGCAGAGTGTGTGGCGCGGTTCTGCCTCTGCTTCTGGCTCGCCTTCGTCTCTGGCTTCCCCCAGGTTTTCAGCTGCCGGTTCTGCCGTCGGCAGCTGTGCCGCGTAACTGGCACTGAGTCGCCCCGGCCAAGCGCAGCGCGAGCCGGGGACCACTCGCTTGCAGAGAGGAGCTGTTGACTCAAGCCGTGTGGCTGACACCGGTCTCTTTGCTCCACATCTAGCTGCGCTGTTCTGCGAAGGTTTGGGCCCTGAAGTTGTCCTTTGCGGAAACACGGCGAGGAGAGGTTTGCCCCCCAACGACAAACGGCGCGAGGCCGTGCCCCGCGCCGTTCGTGTCTCATCAGATCTGAGCCATCACACCCGGTTCAGCAGGCGGGCGCGGATGGTGCCGGGGAGGGCGCGGATTTCCTCGAGGATATCGACCGCGTTCTCCACCTTGCCGTCCACATCCAGCACCACATAGCCGGTTTCTTCCACCGTCTGCATGAACTGGGCGTGGATGTTGAGATTGTTGCGGGCGAACAGGTCGTTCAGCGTGCGCATGGCGCCCGGCACGTTGCGGTGCACCTGGATGAAGCGGGTGGCATCCGTGCCGCGCGGCAGCTGCACCTGCGGGAAGTTGACCGCACCCACGGTGGAGCCCACGTCCGAATATTCGACGAGGCGGCGGGAGACTTCCTCGCCGATGCGCTCCTGCGCCTCCTCCGTGGAGCCGCCCACATGCGGGGTCATGATCACGTTGGAGAAGCCACGCAGCGGGCTGAGGAACTCGTCGTTGTTCGACTTGGGCTCGGAGGGGAACACGTCGATGGCTGCACCGGCGATGTGGCCGCTCTTCAGCGCGGCGGCGAGGGCGTCGATGTCCACCACCTTGCCGCGGGCATTGTTGATGAGGAAGCTGCCGGGCTTCATCTTCGCCAGCTCTTCGGCGCGGATCATGTTCCGCGTTTCGGCCGTGTCCGGCACATGCAGCGACACGATGTCGGAGCGCGACAGCAGCTCGTCCAGCGTGTCCACCGGCATCACGTTGCCGTGGCGCAGCTTGTCCACCTTGTCATAATAGATGACGGTGAGGCCCATGGCCTCGGCCAGTGTGGCCAGCTGGGTGCCGATGTTGCCGTAGCCGACGATGCCCAGCGTCTTGCCGCGCACTTCGCGCGAGCCGGTGGCCGTCTTCATCCAGCGCCCGGCGTGGGCTGCGGTGGACTTCTCGAAGACGCCGCGCATCAGCATGACGATTTCGGCAATGGTCAGCTCGGCGACGGAGCGGGTGTTGGAGAAGGGGGCGTTGAACACCGGGATGCCGCGCTCGCGGGCGGCGGCCAGATCCACCTGGTTGGTGCCCACCGAGAAGCAGCCGATGGCGACCAGCGTTCCAGCCGCCTCGATCACTTCACGGGTCAGCTGCGTGCGCGAGCGGATGCCCACCACATGCACACCCTTTAGCGCCTCGATCAGCGCCTCCTTGTCGAGCGCCTTCGGCAGCATTTCGACATTGTGATAGCCGCTGGCGTCCAGCACGGCCTTTGCCGTGGGGGAAATGCCCTCCAGCAGCAGCCAGCGGATCTGATTCTTCGGCCGGGACAAACCGTTGCTCATGGGCTTCTAAGCCTTCCTTGTGGGACCTTGCGGTCAGCAATCCGAGAGGGGCGGGCCGGAACGGAAAACGGTCACCGGCCGGAGCCGGTGACCGTATATTGCGTTGCGGCGCGTGCGTCTATGGCCTTGCAGGGTTTGACAGGGCCTTTCGAGGAAAGGTTACAGCCCTTCGGCGCCGCGCTGGACGGCGGCGACGCCGGTGCGGGAGACTTCGACGAGGCCGAGCGGCTTCATGATCTGGATGAACTGCTCGATCTTGGAGGTGCGGCCGGTGATCTCGAAGACGAAGTGATCCGTCGTTGCGTCGATCACCGTGGCGCGGAAGGCATCGGCAAGGCGCAGGGCCTCCAGACGCTTCTCGCCATGGCCAGCCACCTTCACCAGCGCCAGTTCCCGCTCCAGCGGCTTGTCATTGCTGCCAAGGCGCGCCTGCACGGTGAGGTCGGTGACCCGGTGCACCGGCACCAGCCGGTCCAGCTGGTGGCGGATCTGCTCGATCACCATCGGCGTGCCGGTGGTGACGATGGTGATGCGCGACAGATGCGCCTCATGCTCGGTTTCCGAAACGGTGAGGCTGTCGATGTTGTAGCCACGGCCCGAGAACAGGCCGATGACGCGGGCCAGCACACCCGGCTCGTTGTCCACCAGGATCGATAGGGTGTGGGATTCGATCTTGTCGCTGACTTCGGCCATGAAATAGGCGGAAGGGGCGTTGACGTTCTGTGCGTTCATGACGGTTCCTTGCCTCAGACCAGTGCCTTGCCTGCCGAACCGATGGCATTGGCCACCGCTTCGTCATTGGCTTCATCGGGAAGCAGCATTTCATTGTGGGCCTTGCCCGAGGGAATCATCGGGAAGCAGTTGGCAAGGTTGGCCACGCGGCAATCGAAGAGCACCGGCCTGTCGACGGCGATCATCTCGCGGATGGCATCATCCAGCTCGCCCGGCTTTTCGACGCGGAAACCGACGCCGCCATAGGCCTCGGCCAGCTTCACGAAGTCCGGCAGGCTTTCCATGTAGGAATGGGACATGCGGTTGCCATGCAGCAACTGCTGCCACTGGCGCACCATGCCCATGTACTGGTTGTTGAGGATGAAGATCTTGACCGGCAGGTTGAACTGCACCGCCGTGGACATTTCCTGCATGTTCATCAGCACGGAGGCATCGCCTGCCACGCAGATGCTGAGCGCATCGCGGTGGGCAACCTGTGCGCCGATGCAGGCGGGAAGGCCATAGCCCATGGTGCCGAGGCCGCCGGAGGTGAGCCAGTGGTTGGGCGATTCAAAGCCGATGTACTGCGCCGCCCACATCTGGTGCTGGCCAACTTCGGTGGAGACATAGGTCTCGCGGCCCTTGGTCAGCTCGGCAAGGCGCTGCAGCGCATACTGCGGCATGATGATGTCGTTGTTGGGCGTGTAGGCAAGGCAGTTGCGCGCGCGCCACTGGTTGATCTGGGCCCACCAGCCCTTGAGCGCGGCCGGATCGGCCTTGGCCCCGGACGAACGCCACAGGCGGACCATGTCTTCCAGCACGTGGCCGACATCGCCGATGACCGGAACATCCACCTTGACGACCTTGTTGATCGAAGAGGGGTCGATGTCGATGTGGATCTTGCGGGCGTTGGGGGCGAAGGCATCGATGCGGCCGGTGATGCGGTCATCGAAGCGCGCGCCGATGCAGATCATGACGTCGCAGTCATGCATCGTCATGTTGGCTTCATAGGTGCCGTGCATGCCCAGCATGCCGAGCCAGTTCGCGCCGGACGCCGGATAGGCGCCGAGGCCCATGAGCGTGGAGGTGACCGGGAAGCCGGTGAGCTGGACCAACTCGCGCAGAAGCTGGCTGGCGTGCGGGCCAGAGTTGATGACGCCGCCGCCCGTATAGAAGACCGGCTTCTTCGCGCCGGCCATCAGCTCGATGGCCTGGCGCACGGCATTGAGGTCGCCCTTGATCTGCGGGCGGTAGCTCTTGTGGGCGGCTGCCGGGTTGGCGGTCGGGCCCTGATAGGTGCCGGTGGCGAACTGGACATCCTTCGGAATGTCGATCACGACCGGCCCGGGGCGGCCGGAGGTGGCAACATAGAAGGCCTCATGGATGATGCGCGGCAGGTCGTTGACATCGCGGACCAGCCAGTTGTGCTTGGTGCAGTTGCGGGTGATGCCGACCGTGTCGCATTCTTGGAAGGCGTCCGTGCCGATGAGATGGGTCGGAACCTGGCCGGTGATGCAGACAAGCGGAATGGAATCGAGCATCGCATCGGTCAGCGCGGTGACCATGTTGGTCGCGCCGGGGCCGGAGGTGACCAGAACGACGCCGGGACGGCCGGTGGAGCGGGCATAGCCTTCCGCCGCATGGCCAGCGCCCTGCTCGTGGCGCACAAGGATGTGCTCGATGTCGTCCTGCTGGATGATCTCGTCATAGATCGGCAGTACCGCGCCGCCGGGATAGCCGAAGATATGTTTCACACCCTGGTCTTTAAGCGCCTGGAGCACCATGCCGGCTCCGGTCATCTCCCGTGTCATCGTCTGCTTCCTTGCCTTGGCTTCTTGATCTGAAATCTCTTGATCTTGCCGTGTTTGAAGTGTGTCCGGAGGGCTGGAACGAAAAAGGGCTCCCGAGGAGCCCTTGCTGCGCGCCAGCCTGTTCCGAACGGGTCTACCGTTCAGGCCGCGCGCGTTCCTACTACCAGAAGCAGCTGAGAAGCTGCGAAAATCTGCTTCGCCATCGGGCGTCCCGCTTCCTGACTGCCGGTCTTGCTGTAAAGGCCGGTCATGACAAGTTCAAATCCCGCAGGCCACCTTCGGCAGCTGCTGCAGTTGCGCTGCACACTAGTATTGGTGCCGAGGGTTGGTCAAGCGGAAATTCTGATTATTTCGCAAAAGCCCGTTTGCGTTGCCGAAAGTTGCGGAAGGGCGCGCGTGGCTTCCCGGAGTGGCTGATTTCTGCGGATTTTCACGGCCTCTGAAAAGTTTTACACAGGCGCCACAAAAACTTCATCGAACCCTCTTGCATGTCCGGGAGGTGCTGGGTATAAGCCGCTCATCCGAAGCGGACAGGCGCTAACGCCGCCGCGACGAGATGGGTGTATAGCTCAGTTGGTAGAGCATCTGACTCTTAATCAGACGGTCCAAGGTTCGAATCCTTGTGCACCCACCATCTCCTTCCCTTGAAAATCTGAAGCAAGCTCCGCGCAAGCTCTGGCACTTATCAGGCCATGACTTAAGGGTTGCATGGCCTCTTTGATGCAGCCTTGAATGGATCGCCGGAGCGTGTGCTTGCATATTTCTGCCTGTAACTATCGCGCTCAGTCCGGCCATGGTTTCGCGCGGAGTCCCTATGAAATCCTCTCTTGCAGCCGCTGCTCTGATCGCTCTGGGCAGCCTTTCTACTGCCGCTGACACGCTGGCCGAAAAGCCGGATTGTGCGGCCGATCTCGCCTATGCTGTGACAATGCTCGACGAACTGCAGTTCTGGCCCAGGGTTGAACTGCGTCCGGGCGCGGTTCCCGTTGAGGAAGACGGGCGTTGCGTGCTGCGTGGGGGTGTCTTTTCGTTTAAATCCGACAGCATGCCCTATCTGCAGTTAATGGAAGAAGTAAGCTGGACAGCGGTGTGGGGTGAGGATGGGCGTGAATCTATACCGCTGAAGGTCATGCTGGATGTACCTAAAGGCCAGCGCAGGCCGGATCTAGGAGGGTTCGGCATCAAAGGGTTCAAACCTCGTCAGGATCCGAAAAAAGGCTTCTGGAGCCTTTCTGTTGATTTTGAGTTTGATCAAGACCGGCTTGTACTTCTGATGAACCGCTATGATTTCACCAGTAGCAATGGCGCCCATATATTGTCATCATGGCGGCTGCAATTCGTCGAACCTGCTGATGAACAGTTGAATGCAGAGGACGTTGCCCCTCGGGACCTTTTGGGAATCAAGGAGTTCGAGCTGCGGCTTCAGGACGAAGGATATCTGCAACAGTGGATCGACGAAAATACTGCCATTCTGAAGTTGGCTTTCCAATCGAGTTCGGATGCAATGTTGGACTGGCTAAAAGGCGAATTAACTGCAGAGGTGAAGGAGCTGCCGGATAATGTGATCGATGAGGATAGCCTGTCGGCTTTGCTGTCGATGATTAGTATGATTCCGGCTCCCGAAGGTGTCATGCATCTGAAAATTGGTTTCAAAAAGGGTTTCTTTTTCAGCGATGCTTTGAACGAAAGCCGTGCGATCAATGCGTACACGGATGATGCGAAAGTTGAACCCTTAGCATCTATATTGCAGAGGTTTGGCATCACGATCTCCGCAAGGCATGAACCCGTTCTTCCCTGACCGGCCGCCGGTTTTCGTCCTCACCATCCGTAAAAATGCGATGCAGATCACGGATCTGCAGGGCGGTAGTGTGCATTGTCCGGGTAGGCCGGAGCTTTCCGGCATTCTGGTTCTGATGACACGCATGTGGAGCTCCCATGAAATCGCTGTTCGCCACTGGCGCCCTGATCCTTGCGGGCTGCGTTTCTGCTGCCGGCAGTGCGCAGGCTGCGGAAACTGACTGCGCTGGCGATGTGGCCTATGCCGCTTCCGTTCTCGAAAAGGCCGCGACTGAGCGCGCCGGCGCGGCGCTTTCGGCGATGACGCCGGTCGAGGAGAATGGCCGCTGCATTCTGCGGGATGTTTCCCTGCCTTTGACCGAAGGGATGGTCAGCTACACGATCGAGGCGGACGAGGTGGCCTGGACCGCGCAATGGGGGGAGGGCGGCCGGGAGATTGCGCCACAGAAGCTCGTGCTGGAGATGACCGGCGCGCGCAACATCCCTATGTTCGAGGGCATGCCGGAGTCGATCTATCAGATGCGGCTGATTGGGGAGAGAAACCCCGGCAGCGTTCATCTCGACTATGAGCTGGACCCGGAGCGCAAGCAGCTGGCGCTGAACCGGCTGGAAATCGACATGGGCGGCGGCACCCGGATGCGAACGGCGGCGCGGCTTGAGGCGTTTGATCTTCCGGCGCTGCTGGCCGAGCCGGCGCAGATGGACAAGGTGGCGCAGATCCGGCTGCATGAACTGGACGTCAAGATCGAGAACGGCGGCTTCTTTGAATCCATGTCGGCGGTCTGGATCGCATTCCTTTATCCCGCCTACGGCGATACGCCCGAAAGCGCGGTGGAGGCTGCAAAGCAGATGCTGACCAGACAGATTGAGGGGCTGCCGGATCAGCTGGTGGATCAGGACAGCCGCAAGGCATTGGCCTCCATCATTGCATCCGTTCCCCATCCCGCCGGTCTGATGCATGTGAATGTCAGCTCGGCGAAGGGGATTTCGACGCTGGATTTCGCGCCTCTGGCCGCGCTGGGGCCAGTCACCCTTGAGGTCCTGCTGCCCCATCTGGACGGCGTGAAGATCACCGTGCGCCATGATGACGTGCCTTCCTGCGTCTGCGAGAGCCGCTGGTAAGCCTGCGCAGTCTGATCAATGACTTTTCTTGCGCCCGGTCAGGCCCGCCTGTCCGGGCGTAATTTTTGCCCGCAGCTGTGAATTAAATCCTCGGTTGTATCTGGTTGCAAAGATCTGGCGCATGCGGAGGGTGCCCATGCCCTCCGCAGCTTTGCGTATTCAAGGTTGCATGCGCGGTGTGCTCTGTCACTTCATCTTATGCGTGTAAGGCGTTCAGACTGATTCCGTTTTCCGGCCTGCCCGAAGACGTTTTTCTGAATTCAAGATTAAAGCCTTAATACGCAAAAATATCGTGGTTAATGAAGTATTAAATTATTAATTTGTGGCTATAAAAAATCCCGCTAAGGTTGTCACGAAGGAATTTCTTCTGCGTCTATCCAGACAAGCCCATGGGGTGAGAGGGTCTGCGTCGAAGACTTTCATGGTTGAAACCGGGAATCGCGCAATGACGAGTGTTTTGCCTGCAAACGGATTATGGACCAGCTGGATCGATGACGCGCCCGTGCTGCGGCGCCGGGCGCTGCGCCTGACGAAAGGGGACAGGGAGGAGGCGGAGGATCTGCTGTCATCCACCCTGATCAAGGCGATTTCACACGTGGAGCGTGCAGAGACGCATATCCGTGAACCGCGTGCCTTCCTGCTCTTTGCGCTCAAGAACGAGTACATCAGCAGGTTGCGCCGCAAGAACTCGGAACGTCAGGTGCGGGATTTCTCGGCTGACATCTATGAGGACAACGACACGGGTTTTGCGGATGTGCGCCCCTCGCAGGAGCACCTGCTCTGGCAGCAGGAAATCCTGCGCCGGGTGATGGCGGTCATGAATTCCCTGTCCGCAGAGCACCGGCGGATCTTCGAGCTGCGCTTCTGCGAGGAGCAGAGCTACCGGGACATCGCCGATGTGCTGGGCATTTCCGAGGCGCTGGCGCGCAAGCGCGTGCAGACCCTGCGCCAGACGCTGAGGGCGGCCCTGGGTGAAACCGGGCAGGAGCACTGGAACCAGCCGCAAGAGCGGGCCACAAAAACCGCCCCCTCGCGGCCCTCACGGACGAAAGCCTGACGCGTCCAGATTTATGTCGGGTCATCGCAAACCGAACAGGAACAGGAAATGGCCGATCAGCTTGTAAATTCCCAGATCACCGATGCGGTCACCCAGACCAATGTGAAGGTGGTGGCCGAAGCGCCGTCCCAGGCCATCGCGAGCCTCTACCAGGTCAGCAGCCATGCGACGGGCCTGTCGATCCAGAATGCGGTTCACAGCCAGCAGGCTTTGAACCAGGTCATGACGGCGGTCGTCTCCAAGGCGGTGCAGCTGATCATGGAAGTGGGCCAGTAGCGCAAGGGCAGCGGGAGCTTCTCTCTAGTCCGTCCTTAGGTGCTCATAGGTGCTCCGGTCTGGCCGGGGCGCGATGAGGGAGCTGTGCCATGGCCACGAAAACGTTTCTGGACCGCCTGCGCCAGTCTGCCTCCGCCGCCGTGAGCGGAGCGGAGGGGAAAGGCAAGCAAAGAGCCTGGCGGGACGGCTGGCTTTCCGACTGGATCCACGGCGGAAAGCCGGCGGCAGACGGGCAGACTCAGCCGGATACGCCGGAGGTCAGCCTGCAAGACGAACCCGGTGTGGCCTCGATGGCCGCCGTGGAGGCGAAGCCTTCGGTTGCCGGACAGGCGACCGCCACGGCCCCGGCCGCGGCAAAACCGGTCTCCCGCCTGTCCGCAAGGACGCCTGATTCCGGGGCTGCTGCCATTTCGCGGCCTGTTCCGGCGGGGGAGCGGGTGCCCGGAAAAGCCGGCGAAGGTTTGCCGGGCTCCGTTAACGTTAACACGAGCCCGTCCTGGCGGGCAGGTGTTACGCCCCAGACTTCGACCCAGCCCTCGCCCCAGACCTTGCGTCCGGTGAACGGGCGCCCCGTCAACGGCAGGCCGGTGAACCTTGAGGCGGCCTTTGCCCCGCAGCTTGAGAAAGACCTGTCAAAGGAGAAAAGAATGCCTGGAGATCCGACTGCCCCGGTGGGCGCGACACCGCCTGACACTTCGGCGCTGAACAAGCAGATCGTGCAGGCGGTGAACTTCACCAACTATCAGAATCTGGCGAATGCGCCCGCCATGGTCATCACACCGCCGGAGATGAGCGTCGGCCAGACGACCGCCATCGCGGTGCAGGATGCCGAGAGCTATATGAACGCCATCATGCAGATCGCAGTGGCCGGGCAGGCGGTGGCCATCAAGAAGGCAGCGCAAGGGCCTGCGGGCGAGTTGATCGCCGTGCCGCTGATGGCGGAAATCCAGGCCATGGTGCAGGCCGCCGTCGCTGTCTATGGCAGTGTCAGCACCACCGCCGGAACCTCGGCCTCCACGGTGATCGGTGATCTGAAGACGGCCGTGTCCTGAGGGGCCGCGGGCTGATGAAATCCTGAAGAACAGGCACGGCAAGCGTGCCGCAGAGGCTGGATCAGCTCCGGCCGTTGGGAAGGTGTGTCATGGAACTGAGTACGGATGGCTTGTGCCGCGATCTGGATGTGCTGATCCAGTGCTTTCTTGAAAACTGGGCCGAGGAAGTCGGCCAGACCTGCGGTGCGCCGGGAGAGAGCAGGCTCTTCAACGTCTATCCTCAGGTCATCACGCAGCTCTCCTGGGCGCGCACCGCGCTGGGGCAGGCGGGTGAGTTGCTGCAGCTGTCCAGCACCGGAGAGGTGACAGCCGTCACCACCTGCGAGATGGCGGCCGTGTTCGAAGCGGATGGGGCAGGGGCAGCTTCATGCTGTGCTCCGGTCCCGGACAGCAGTTCCGACAGCCTGATGCGCGATGCGCTTGCCTTCATCAGCCAGTCCATGCGCAGCACCAGCCGTTCGGCCAAGACCCGTAAGGAGAGCGAAAATGACGGACGTAGAGACCGGTACCGGAGTTGAGCCCAAGGCTGAAACGGCGTCCGCGCAGGCCGCCGCCCAGCCCCCGGCGCAGAGTGCTGGAGAGATTCCGGCTGTTCCGGCGCCGCAGGTTGATGTGCCGAAGGTGCCAGTGCCCGAAGTGCCGGTGCCCGAAATGCCAGTGCCCGAAGTTCCCGTACCTGAAATCGCGGTTCCGGTGATGACGGCGCCGGCGGCTCACCCCTCTTCTGCCGCCGCTGCCAGCGCCGGGAGTGTCCGGGGGGAGGGGCGTGACGCCGGTCGGGGCGAAGGCCGTGGTGCGGGGCGCGGAGAGGATGAGGCCGGTGCGGCGGATCAGTCTTCCGCTGCCGCCACCGGCGAATTCGTCCGCGATTTGGCCGGCAGTGGTGCAGATGGCAAGGACGCAGGCTCCGGCGGTGCTGCCACAGGGGCGCAGCTGCTGCGCCAGCTGCTCATCGAGCATCTGAAGGTCGCAGCCCTGCAGTCGGGCTATGCTCAGGTCACTCAGGCCCTGCCGAAAGTGCTGGCGGCCGGCATTGAGGCCGGACAGCGCAAGAAAGCCGCAGATCAGGCCTATGAAGAGGGGCTGGCAGTTGCGGTCAAGGTGCTGAGCAGTGCCCGTGACGCGGCGAAAAACCTTTCCAGTTCGATCCAGGGGGAGCAGGAGACGCTGGCCAAGCTGCTCGCCAACAACGAGGAACTGGTGAAGCTGCCGCAGGATGCGGTGAAGGCCCTGAGCGTCATGGAGCAGATCGGCCACAATCTGGCGACCCAGAAGGCCGGACTGTCGAACCCGACCGTGCGGCAGGGGCTTCAGTATCAGATCGAACAGATGAAGCAGCATCTCACCGGCTCATCGCGCTGATTGAAGCTGAACATCATGAAGAACTTGCGCCTTCGCGATGAAATCGCGGAGGCTTTGCGCTTTATATTTCACGTGTGTTCTTTAATTTCATGAAATCTGTCACGCGGGGTGGTGGTTGGCGTCTTTTCTTGTGCAGGTGATTGGCTGATCCCGGCCACGCCGCAGATCAAGGAGATGAATATGGCCGCACCCACTACCGTGAGCCCGATGATCACTGATGCCGTGACCCAGTCCAACGTCAAGGTTGTTGCCGAGTCGCCGGCGATCGCGCTGAGCACGCTCTATCAGTCCATGTCCCACTCGACCGGCATCATGTTCCAGAATGCGGTCGCAGCCCAGCAGCAGCAGAACTCGCTGGCCCAGGCCGCGACCAACCAGGGCATCATGCAGATCTATTCCGTCGACACGACGGCCGCTGCCGGTGCTTCCGAGAAGGTGGCCCAGACGGGCGTGTCCGACAATCTGACCAGCCTTCTGACGGTGCTGCAGTCCTTCAGCTGACCGCAGACCACAGGGACGCACAGACCAGACCAGATTGGGGCCGGCTTCATGCCGGCCCTTTTGTCATGTGCGGACCTGCGAAATGCCGGCACGCTCCCTCACGGGCGTCTGGGATTGACGTCCTATGAGATGTGAAGGGCCGCATGCGGTGCTGGCCCGCCTCAAGGAGTAAAAAGAGATGGCCGATCCCACCACCGTGAGCCCGATGATCACCGATGCGGTGACCCAGTCCAATGTGCAGGTCGTTGGCGATGCACCTGCCGTGGCGCTCAGCACGCTGTACCAGTCGCAGGCCCATTCGCTCGGCATCCTGTTCGAGAATGCGGTCGCTGCCCAGCAGCAGCAGTACACCCTGTCCCAGGCGGCAGCCAACCAGGGCATCATGCAGATCTATTCCGTTAACTCCACGGCTGCGGCAAGCGCGACGGAAAAGGTGGCGCAGACGGGCGTATCCGACAATCTCACCAGCCTCTTGACCATTCTCGGCGCGCTGGGCGGGACCGGCCGCTGATCGGGCAGCCTCCCGCTGGCGCTGTTGCCGGCGTCTGCCAAAACTGGGGCCGGCTTCATGCCGGCCCTTGCTTTGCATCCCGGCTGCACGCAGCCGTCGCTTGAAACGCGGTGGAGCGGGGATACTCTGAACCTCTGTTGGCCGTGAGGTTATCGGGGAGAGGCAGATGGACGGTGCTGGAGCGGATGGGCCGGGCATTTCTGCCTGGGACGCAGGCAACACCGCCCAGCCCGTGCCCGAGCATCCTGCATCCCTGCGCAATCTGCTCCATGTATCCACCCATCACTCGACCGGCTTGCTTTTTGAGAACGCCCGCAGCGCGCAAGAGAACTTGAGGGCTCTGGAACGGGCTGCCAGATCGGGAGGAGATGCTTCTGGAAGCCCCTATCAGGTACCGATCGGCTTCAGCCCTGAACTGATCGCGCCGCAGAGCGGCGTGCCGGACCCGCTGCTCAACCTGCTGACAGTGCTCCAAAGCTTCAAAGGCGGATCTTGAGAGCGACGCCGGGAGAAAATGCTCACGGCATCCACAGTCTCTGATTGAAAAGAACCCGGTCTGCCTCACACTGGCGGCGGGATGGCGTCCTAAGGGGTGTAACGGGCCTGAAGCTTCGAAGGCCTGCTTGAAGGAGTGAATTACATGGCTGATCCTACCACCGTGAATCCGATGATCACCGATGCCGTCACGCAGTCGAACGTGAAGGTTGTCGGCGAAGCTCCGGCTGTCGCCATCAGCACCCTCTATCAGTCGATGGTGCATTCGACCGGCATCCTGTTCGAGAATGCCGTTGCCGCCCAGCAGCAGCAGAACTCGCTGGCGCAGGCCGCCGCGAACCAGGGCATCATGCAGATCTACACGCTGGACACGACCGCAGCGGCCGGTGCGACCGAGAAGGTGGCCCAGACCGGCGTTGCCGACAACCTGACCAGCCTGCTGACCGTTCTGAACGCTTTCAGCGGCGGCCGCTGAGCCCTTTCCCGGACCTGAGGAGCCGGGATCACTGGAGCGCTGTCCTTCTCTTGCGGGAAGGGCTGCGCTCCCTTTTGCGTTTTGGCACCGGGCGGGTTTATAAGGCGCTTCAGAAAACACGACGGCGGCAATTGCGCGCCGGATCAGCCAGGTTTGCCGCATGTATCTCGTCGCCGCCCTTTACAAGTTCGTTCCTCTGGAAGATTTCCGCGATCTGCGCGGCCAGCTGCTGGAGCTGTGCGAAAAAAATGAGATCTGCGGCAGCCTGCTGCTGGCGGCCGAAGGGATCAACGGCACCATTGCCGGGGCAGAGGAAAACCTGCGCCATGTGCTCGGTGTCATCCGTCAGGATCCGCGCCTTGCCGATCTGACCCACAAGGAATCCTGGGCCGAACGCAAGCCCTTCCAGCGCATGAAGGTGCGGCTGAAGAAGGAGATCGTTACGCTGGGCGTCGAGGCCGTCGATCCGCGCAAGCGTGTCGGCTCCTATGTGGCGCCGGAGGACTGGAACGCCCTCATTTCCAGCCCGGACGTGCTCGTGATCGACACCCGCAATGACTACGAATTCGCCTTCGGCACATTCGAGGGGGCGCTCAATCCCAAGACCCGGTCTTTCCGCGAGTTTCCGCAGTGGCTGAAGGCGCAGCAGGCGCTGGAGGGCAAGCCGAAGGTCGCCATGTTCTGCACCGGCGGCATCCGCTGCGAAAAAGCCACTTCGCTGCTGCTGGACATGGGCTTCGAGGATGTCTTCCACCTCGATGGCGGCATCCTGAACTATCTGGAAAAGATGCCGGAAGAGAACAGCCTGTGGTCCGGCGAATGCTTCGTCTTTGACGAGCGCATCGCCGTTGATCACAATCTCAAGGCTACCTGGGGGCGTAACATCCCCGAAGAGGCCAGAGACTTCGTCCGCAAGCCGGACGTGGAGACGAAGGCCGAGACAGAGGCATAGCCGCGCCACTCACTCTGCGTCGCCCCGGACGAAGCGGAGCGGAGATCCGGGGACCACTCGTTTCCAGAGCGGTGAGGCATGTGCGCAGCGCAGAGGCTTGAAGCGTAGCTGATATCAAGGCTTTCGGTGCTGACGCATCACGCCTTGAAAATGCTCAAGCGCCGCGCGGACTTGACCAACTCTCGATGAAACAAGCTCATCAAGAGTTGGTATGAGCCTGCCGCCCGTCTTGAGGTCACGGTACTTCTCTGCGAACGAGTAGTCCCCGGCTCGCGCTGCGCTTGGCCGGGGCGACCCTGTACTTCTCATCGCAGGCTCGAGATAACATCCTACCGGTATGTAGCCCTTATACCAAGGCGCTGAGATGCTGATGCATCACGCCTTGAAAATGCTCAAGCGCCGCACGGGGCTTAACCAATGCTCATGAATAAATCACCCTCCCAAGAGGGCGTGGGAGCGCGCCCGCCGTAAAGGGGCATCTTCATTCACCCAAGATTTTGGCCTCAGCCCTTCGCCCCAAACCTGTAAGCGGGCAGGCCCGTCAGGCCGGGGCGCAGGTGGAAGAGGCTGCCGGACTGGGGCGCGGCTTCGATGCTGGCGGCATCATCCGGGCGCAGGCTGGTGATGACGAGGTCTGCCAGCTCCGGCCCGCAGAAGCAGGGCATGGTCGGGCGGGGCACGGGCAGGGTGAATTTCGCCACCAGAGCGCCAGCCGGCGAGAAGCAGTTCAGCACCCCGGCCGAAACGCCTGCACTCCAGTAATTCCCCGAAGAATCGACCGTGGCACCATCCGGGCGGCCCGTCTCGTTGGTGAGCTGGGCAAAGCGGGTGCGCTCCGACACGGCGCCGGTCGCCGGATCAAAGCGCCAGCGGTCCACCCAGCCGGGGGAACTGTCGGCGTGATACATGGCCGTGCCGTCCGGCGACCAGGCGAGGCCGTTGGAGACATGCACACCGTCGAGGATCTGTGTCACCTTGCCGTCGGGAGCCACCCTGTAGAGCCCCGCAACCGGCTGGCGCGGCGAACGGTTGTCCATGGTGCCGACCCAGAAGGCGCCGTCCGGCCCGGCCTTGCCATCGTTGAGGCGCGTGTGCGGATTGCCGGCCTCGATACTGGCGATGGTTTGCTGCGCGCCGGTTTGCGGATCGAACAGGATCACTTGATCCCAGACGGCCACGATCAGCCGCCCATCCTCGCACAGGGCGAAGGAGCCGACTTCATTGGCGAAGGTCCAGGTTTCCAGCTCACGGCTCTGCCAGTCGAGAGCGTGAACGGTCTTGCCCTTGATATTGGTGAAGAAAAGCTTCTGGCGGCGCTCATCCCACGTGGGACATTCGGCCAGCGCGAAGCGGCCATCGAGCAGGCAGGTGATTTCGGCAGTCAAGAAAGGCTCCAGATCCGTGGATGCGTCGTTTGCGCGCACTATAGGCGGAAGGAGCTGCAGGCGTCGACCTTGCTGTGGTCAGTCGGTGCTTCGGTGGGTACTGTCCAGTGGAAAGGCGGTCTTGCGGACGATGGGCCGGATGGCGAAGGAGGATTTCATCCGCGAAACGCCGGGCAGCCGTGCCAGGGTTTCGCGGTGCAGCCGCTCGAAGTCGTTGGGGTCCTCCGCCGCAAGCCGGAGCAGATAGTCCGCATCGCCGGCCATGAGGTAGCATTCCATGATCTCGGGGGACTGCCCCACGGCCTGCTCGAAGGCGAGAAGGACCTCGTTGGACTGGCCCGTCAGGGAGATTTCGACGAAAACATCCATGCGCCGCCCAAGCTTGCGCTGATCAAGCAGGGCGGCATAGCGGCTGATGATGCCGCAATCCTCAAGCGCCCGCACGCGGCGCAGGCAGGCAGATTGTGAGAGGCCGACTTTTTGTGCCAGATCGGCGTTTGGCATCCTCCCGTCCTGCTGGAGCAGGGTGAGAATACGCTTGTCGATCCGGTCTAATTTCATCGCGCCTCGCAGAATATGCGGATTATACCGCTGAAATTCGCATTGTAATGCAAAAATGCCGCTTACGCTGCAAAGAACGCAAGCCTATTCGATCACATCTCCTCTAGTGTCATCGCATAAATCCTTACCAGAGAGGAATAAACGATGCGCATTGGTGTGCCAAAAGAAATAAAGAACCATGAATACCGTGTTGGTCTGACGCCGGATAGTGTCATGGAAGTTGTGGCTCATGGCCATGAAGTTTATGTCGAGACGAATGCAGGCACCGGCATTGGCGCTGAAGATGCAGCCTACGTGGCGGCCGGTGCCAAGATCTGTGCAACGGCGAAGGAAGTCTTCGACATTGCCGAAATGATCGTCAAGGTGAAAGAGCCGCAGGCCGTTGAGCGCGCCATGCTGCGCCCCGATCACACGCTTTTCACCTACCTGCACCTGGCTCCGGATCCGGAGCAGACCGCAGACCTCGTCAAGTCCGGTGCGACCTGCATTGCCTATGAAACCGTGACCGATGGCCGTGGCGGCCTGCCGCTGCTGGCGCCGATGTCCCAGGTTGCCGGCCGTCTCTCGATCACCGCTGGCGCCAATGCGCTGCAGAAGGCCGCTGGCGGCTCGGGCATCCTCGTCGGCGGCGTGCCGGGCGTGGCGCCTGCCAAGGTCGTTGTCATCGGCGGCGGTGTCGTCGGCGCCCATGCCATCACCATGGCGCTGGGCCTCGGCGCCGATGTGACCGTGCTGGACCGCAACGTCGATGTGCTGGCCGGGCTGTCGCGCACCTTCGGTTCGGGCCTGCGGACCGTCTATTCCACCAAGGCTGCGCTTGAGCAGTATGTGCTGGATGCGGACATCGTCGTGGGTGCCGTTCTGGTGGCCGGTGCTGCTGCGCCGAAGCTGGTCACCGCCGACATGATCCGCCGCATGAAGAATGGCTCTGTCGTCGTGGACGTTGCCATCGACCAGGGCGGCTGCTTCGAAACCTCCCGCGCCACCACCCATGCCGAGCCGACCTATATCGTCGACGGCGTGGTGCATTACTGCGTTGCCAACATGCCGGGCGCCGTGCCGCGCACCTCGACCTTCGCCCTCAACAACGTGACGCTGCCCTACACGCTGGCGCTGGCCGATCAGGGCGCCAAGGCTGCGCTGCTGGCCAATCCGGCCTTCCTGCCGGGCCTCAATGTCTACAAGGGCAAGGTGACCTGCCAGGCCGTTGCCGAGGCTCTGGGCTATGACTATGTCGCGCCGGAAGCCGCGCTGACGGCCTAAGGCTTTCACTGACTGAATGACATGAACCCCGGTGCCGCAAGGCGCCGGGGTTTTGTTTTTTCATTCGGGGCAGGGGATGCGGTAATAGATGCCGTCCGGGCCGCGCTTGACGCATTTGCCGGGAGTGAGGGCGCCAATCAGGCCGCCGCCCGCCGCGCCCACCACGCCGCCGGCAACGGCTGCGCCAGGATTGCCGCCCAGCAGCCAGCCTGCGCCTGTGCCTGCCGCCCCGCCAACAGCTGCCCCCGCAACGGCCCGCTCGGTCTGGCTTGCCGAATTGCAGGCGGCAAGTGAAAGCCCGGATGCAAGCAGCAGCGCTGCGGCGGGGAAGGGGAACTGTGGCACGGATCTCTCACAAAACAAGAAGGCCTCCCCCACCGATGGATGGGGAAGGCCTTGCCTGTCAAGTCAAGCCTGAAGCTTACGGGCAGACAACCCGGTACGGACGGCCGTAACGGTCATAGGCCACGCAGTTTTTCGGCGTGGTCGCCGAACCGACGATCGCACCACCGGCACCGCCGATGACGCCGCCCACGAGGGCACCGCCGACGTCGCCCGTCGCCGCAGCACCAATCACGGCGCCGGTTGCAGCACCAAGACCACCGCCGACCAGGGCGCGGTCACGCTGGCTGTCGGACTGGCAGGCTGCGAGCAGCAGACCGGCCGCAGCAAGAACAACGAATCTCTTCATCTGATTTCTCCCGAAATTGCGGATATGATTCCGCAACCAAGACCGCCACCGATATTAGTCCAAAGTGACGAGATTGCGGTGATCCATGTCACTTTTGTAACCCATCAGCGCTGATTTGGTTCCAATAAATCGCACCGTCCGCCTGACAAGGTGACTTCGCAGCCAAGTTCCGTCAAGCGCTACGTAATGCGGCCAGCAAACCGCGTGTGGACGCGTCCTTGCCATCGGCCGGAGCCTCGCCCTTGACCATCGGCAGCAGGGCCGTTGCCAGCTCCTTGCCAAGCTCCACGCCCCACTGGTCGAAGGAGTTGATGCCCCAGATGACGCCTTCGACAAACACCCGGTGCTCGTAGAGCGCGATCAGGCGGCCGAGCGCAAAGGGCGTCAGCTGGTCATGGACAATGGTGATGGACGGCCGGTTGCCGGGGAACACCTTGTGCGGAGCCAGCCGCTCCACTTCGTCTGCCGCCATGCCGCTTGCGGCGAGCTGCGCTTTCGCCTCGTCCAGCGTGCGGCCCAGCATCAGGGCTTCGGACTGGGCGAGGCAGTTGGCCACCAGCATCTCGTGATGATGCGCCAGCTCCGGTTCATGGCCCTTGGCGGCGACGATGAACTCGCAAGGGATCACCGTCGTGCCCTGATGCAGCAGCTGATAGAAGGCGTGCTGGCCATTGGTGCCGGGCTCACCCCAGACCAGCGGGCCGGTCTCGGTCTCCACCGTGGTGCCATCCAGTGTCACGCGCTTGCCGTTTGATTCCATGTCGAGCTGCTGCAGATAGGCGGGCAGGCGGGACAGGCGCTGGTCGTAGGGCAGCACGGCGCGGGCGGCGTAGCCCATGGCATTGCGGTTCCACACGCCGGTGAGGCCCAGCAGCACCGGCAGGTTCTGCTCCAGCGGGGCGGTGCGGAAATGCTCGTCCATGGCATGGGCGCCTTCGAGGAATTCGGCAAAGGCATCCGGACCGATGGCGATCATCAGCGGCAGGCCGATGGCCGACCAGACGGAATAGCGCCCGCCAACCCAGTCCCAGAAGCCGAACACGCGGTCTTCCCCGATGCCGAAGGCAGCCACCTTGTCCAGCGCGGTGGAGACGGCGCAGAAATGCGCGCCAACGGCAGCCTCACCCAGCGCTTCGGCGATCCAGGCGCGGGCCGTGCGGGCGTTGGTCATGGTTTCGATGGTGGTGAAGGTCTTGGAGGCGACGATCACCAGCGTTGTTGCCGGGTCCAGGTCCTTCAGCGTGTCGGCGATATGGGCGCCGTCCACGTTGGACACGTAGTGCAGGCGCGGGCCGTCGTGATAGGGGGCGAGCGCCAGCGTCGTCATCACCGGGCCAAGGTCCGAGCCGCCGATGCCGATGTTGATCACATCGGTGAAAGGCGCGCCGGAGGCGCTGGCGATGTCGCCCGAGCGGATGCCCTCGGCAAACTCGCCCATGTCTGCGAGAACTTCGCGCACATCCGGCATCACATCGACGCCATCCACCAGCACCGGTTCGTCCGACTGGTTGCGCAGGGCGGTGTGCAGCACGGCGCGCTTTTCCGTGCCGTTGATCTTTTCGCCCGCAAACATGGCGGCACGCTGCGTCTCAAGCCCGGCTTCGCGGGCAAAGCGGCACAGCAGGAAAACAGTCTCGGCCGTCAGCAGCGACTTGGAGAAATCGATCAGCAGGTCACCGTCGCGCACGCTCAGCTTGTCGAACCGCTTGGGGTCTGCCGCGAACAGGTTGCGCAGGCTGGTGGCCTTCAGGTCATTGGCGTGAGACTTCAGCGACTGCCAGTGGTCCGGAGTGAACATGAAAGCTCCTTAATCGATTTAAAATCCTGACTGCGCAGGCATACTGCAAATCATGGCAATGGTATAGCACGCGGGCATGACAGTGCCATGCCCCAGTTTCCGGGCAGCGGAATGACGGCGTGAAATCTTCTTGTGCCATTGATGGGTCGCCTTCTGCGGCGGACAGTGGCATGATTGGCCCGTCCGGTTTCTCGGGAGGCTTTGGCATGGCTCACAGAATATCGCGCGGTATCGATGTGCTTCTGGCAGAGGCGGCAGAACTGGTCAGCGTGATTTCCGCCGAAGAGGCGAAGCTGCTGCTTGGCCGTGATGGCTATGTCTTTGTTGACTTGCGCGATGTGCGCGAGATCCAGAGGGAAGGGGCCATTCCCGGCGCCTTTTCCTGCCCGCGCGGCATGCTGGAATTCTGGATCGATCCGGCGAGCCCCTATCACAAGCCGGTTTTCGCCAGCGATGCAACCTTTGTGTTCTTCTGCGCGGCAGGCTGGCGCTCTGCGCTTGCGGCACGGACGGCCATCGAGATGGGTCTGGAAACGGTCGTGCACCTTGAGGGCGGGTTTGCGGCCTGGGCCACGGCAGGCGGTGCCGTTGAGCAAATGGCAAGACGCGCCTGAACCCGGCGCGTCCTGCTGCGATGTGCCCGAACCTCAGACGCCCGGCATCTGGGTGAAGAGATAGCCGCAGTAGCCCGTGTAAAACACCAGAAAGGCGGCGCCAGCCAGCCGGTTGATCGACTTCAGCCCCAGCAGCATCAGCGCCAGCAGCACGGTGACGCCCAGCATCAGCGGAATGTCGAAGCTGGCAATGCTGGGGGCGATTGCGACCGGATGGAACACGGCGGTCGCGCCCAGAATGCCGATGATGTTGAAGATGTTCGAGCCCAGCACGTTGCCGATGGCGATTTCCGAATGGCGGCGGAAGGCGGCGATGGCGGAGGTGGCAAGTTCCGGCAGGCTGGTGCCGACTGCAACAATGGTGAGGCCGATCACCGCTTCGGAGATGCCATAGCCGCGGGCGATGGATGTGGCGCCGCGCACCAGCAGATCCGCACCGATGACAAGGCCTGCAAGGCCGCCGGCGATATAGGCAAGCTGCATCCAGAGCGGCATCGGCACGGGCGCGTGCTCGTCGTCCTCCTCTGCTTCCTCCTTCTTGCCGTAGACGGCGGCATAGAAAAGATAGGCGCAGAGGGTGACGAACATCGCCGCGCCCATCAGGCGGGAGACATGGCCGAGATAGCATAGCACCAGCGTGAAGGCGGCGACGAGGGTGACCATGGCGAGGTCCCGGCGGATGCCGGGAATGGCGGTCGGGATCGGGCAGATCACGGCAGCAACGCCGAGGATGAGCAGGATATTGGCTGTGTTGGAGCCGACCACATTGCCGACGGCAATGTCGGGCGCGCCGTCAAAGGCCGCCTTCAGCGACACAAGCAGTTCCGGCATGGAGGTGCCGAAGCCAACAATCGTCAGGCCGATGATCAGAGGCGGCATGCCAAATCGCGCTGCGATGGAGACCGCGCCTCTCACGAGCGCTTCACCGCCCAAAAACAGAAGGATGAGACCGGCTGCAAGATACGTCAGATCCAATGCCATAAAACCACTTCCTTCTGTCAGGTGCCGGATCGGCCGGCCGTGTTCGCTCTGCCGTGAGAGACGAGCGGAACCAAAAATCACAACTGTCTGGAAAACAGTCCGGAAAATCCCGGCGCACTTAAGAAGAACCGGCGGGTTTTTCAAGCCCGCCGGTTCATTAGGTCCCGAAAATACAGAATATTTGTGTGTATCAGCCTTTGATGGCGGCCGCCTCGCGGGCGCGGGCCTCGATCCCGGCCCAGTCGCCCGAGGCAATGGCCTTGGCATCGGCAATCCAGGAGCCGCCGACGCACAGCACGTTCGGCAGGGAAAGATAGCCTGGGGCCTTCTCCAGGGTGATGCCGCCGGTCGGGCAGAACTTCACCTGTGCCAGAGGCGAGGACAGGGACTTCAGATAGGAAGCACCGCCCGCCTGCTCTGCGGGAAAGAACTTGAGACGCAGATAGCCGCGCTCGATCAGGGCCATCACTTCCGAAGAGGTGGCAGCGCCCGGCAGCAGCGGCACGTCGAAGTTTTCCGCCGCATCCAGCAGCTTCGGCGTGGCGCCGGGGGAGACGATGAACTTGGCGCCTGCCTTGACGGCGGCTTCGTACTGGGTGGCATCCAGCACGGTGCCGGCACCCGGAATTGCGCCTTCCACGTTGTCGGCAACGGCCTTGATGGCCTCCAGCGCGCGCGGGGTGCGCAGGGTGATCTCGATGGCCGGGAGGCCGCCGCGCACCAGGGCCTGAGCCATGGGAACGGCTGCCGCAGGGTCCTCGACGATGAGAACGGGGATGACCGGCGCAGCGGTCATGACAGCTTCAATGCGGGCGGTATCCTGCGGCATTCCTTGGTCCTTCCGGTCGTGGCAGCATCAGCTGCCGAAAACATGAGCGCCCGTGTCTGCCGTGCCGACGAGGGCGCGGAAGGGGGCAAAGAGATCGCGGCCCGTGCCGGTCTGGTTGGCCGAGAGGTCATAGGTGGCGAGCGGGCGGGCGTTGAACTCCACCGCATCCACCAGCACTTCCAGTGTTCCCTTGACGGCATCGACGCGGATCACGTCACCATCCTGAATACGGGCGATGGGGCCGCCGTCGCAAGCCTCTGGCGTGACGTGAATGGCGGCCGGCACCTTGCCGGAGGCGCCCGACATGCGGCCATCCGTGACCAGCGCCACCTTCAGGCCCTTGTCCTGAAGAATGCCGAGGGCGGGCGTCAGCTTGTGCAGTTCCGGCATGCCGCAGGCCTTGGGACCCTGGAAGCGCACCACGGCCACCACGTCGCCGGTCAACTCGCCGCGCTTGAAGGCCGCCTGAAGGTCGTCCTGCGAATTGAAGACGCGGGCAGGGGCCTCGATGATGTGGCGCTCCGCTGCCACGGCGGAAATCTTGATGACGGCGCGGCCCATGTTGCCGTCCAGCACTTTCAGCCCGCCATTGGCCTGGAAGGCCTTAGGCATCGGCGCCAGCACCTTTTCATCGCCCGACACGGCAGGCGCGGCATCACGGCGGACGGTGCCATCATCGTTCAGCTTGGCTTCGACGGTGTAGCCATCAAGGCCGGTGCCGTTGACGGTGCGCACATCCTTGTGCAGCAGTCCGGCGGACAGAAGCTCGCGGATGAGGAAGCCCATGCCGCCTGCAGCCTGGAAATGGTTCACGTCCGCCTTGCCGTTCGGATAGACGCGGGCGAGCAGCGGCACCACGTCCGACAGCTCGGAAATGTCATCCCAGGTCAGCTTGATGCCGGCCGCATTGGCCATGGCGACAAGGTGCATGGTGTGATTGGTGGAACCGCCGGTGGCGTGCAGGCCGACGACGCCGTTGACGATGGCGCGCTCGTCGATCACCTCGCCGACGGGGGTGTATTCGTTGCCGAGGGTGCTGATCGCCAGCGCGCGCTTGGCCGCTTCGCGGGTCAGAGCCTCACGCAGCGGCGTGCCCGGATTGATGAAGGAGGCGCCCGGCATATGCAGGCCCATGATCTCCATCAGCATCTGGTTGGAATTGGCCGTGCCGTAGAAGGTGCAGGTGCCGGGGCCGTGATAGGACTTCGATTCCGACTCCAGCAGTTCCGCCCGTCCCACCTTGCCTTCGGCATAGAGCTGGCGCGTCTTGGCCTTCTCGTCATTGGTGATGCCGGAAGTCATCGGCCCGGCCGGGATGAAGACCGCAGGCAGATGGCCGAAGGAGAGGGCGCCGATGACGAGGCCCGGAACGATCTTGTCGCAGATGCCGAGATAGACGGCGGCATCGAACATGGCATGGGAGAGGCCGATGGCCGTGGACATGGCGATGATGTCGCGGGAGAACAGCGACAGTTCCATGCCCGACTGGCCTTGCGTCACGCCATCGCACATGGCCGGAACGCCGCCTGCCACCTGGGCAACGGCACCGGCATCACGGGCGGCCTGCCGGATCAACTCCGGATAGGTCTCGTAGGGCTGATGGGCCGACAGCATGTCGTTATAGGCGGTGATGATGCCGAGGTTCGGCACCACGTCGCCTGCGAGGGCGGCCTTGTCGGAAACGGTGCAGGCGGCAAAGCCGTGGGCGAGGTTGCCGCAGGCCAGAGTGGAGCGGCGCGGCCCCTTCTCGCCATCGGCCCGGATGCGGTCCAGATAGCGGGAACGGTTGTCGTGGCTGCGCTTGACGATGCGCTCGGTCACCTCTGCGATGCGGGCATGCACGGTCATGGAACTTTCTCTCCCTCAGTTCCGGGGCGGGAGGGGCGCATCAGGCGTCCAGAGCAGATCACAATCCCGCCGCCCTGCGGATTTAATCGATTTAAGCCGAAGCGGCAACTGCTTCCGGCATGTCATTTTCGATCCCGGTCAGCGTGCCGCCAGCAGGGGCGGGCGGCACGGTTGTCCAAGCTCACCGTGGATCAGGCGTTTTCTTCCGACCAGGTCCGGCCATCGCGCTCGATCAGAGCGATCGACGCAGAAGGGCCCCATGTGCCGGCGGTGTAGCCCTTGGGCTGGTCCTTGGTGGCCGACCAGGATTCGAGGATCGGATCGATCCACTGCCAGGCCGCGTCCACTTCATCACGGCGCATGAACAGGGTCTGGTTGCCGCGGATCACGTCCATGATCAGCCGCTCATAGGCATCCGGATTGCGCACCTTGAAGGCGTTGGCAAAGCTCATGTCCAGCGGCACCCGGCGCAGGCGCATGCCGCCGGGGCCCGGGTCCTTGATCATGATTTCCATCTTCACGCCCTCATCCGGCTGCAGGCGGATGACGAGGCGGTTGTCGGTGATGACACCGGCTTCCGAGCCGAAGATGGAGTGGGGAATCGGACGGAACTGCACGACGATTTCCGACACGCGGGTGGCAAGGCGCTTGCCGGTGCGCAGGTAGAACGGCACGCCGGACCAGCGCCAGTTGGCAATCTCTGCCTTGATGGCGACGAAGGTTTCCGTGAGGCTGTCGTCCCGGCCCAGCTCTTCCAGATAGCCCGGCACGGCACCACCGGAGGAGGCGCCGGCCTTGTACTGGCCGCGCACGATGTGCTTTTCCACCAGTTCGGGCGTAAAGGGCGCCAGCGCCTTCAGCACTTTCAGCTTTTCATCGCGCACGCTGTCCGCATCCATCGAGGCGGGCGGCTCCATGGCGACGAGGCACAGCAGCTGGAGAATGTGGTTCTGCACCATGTCGCGCAGGGCACCGGCCGTGTCGTAGTAACCGGCGCGCCCGCCGACGCCGAGCGACTCGGCCACGGTGATCTGCACATGGTCGATGTGGGCGGCATTCCACAGCGGCTCGAACAGGGCGTTGGCAAAGCGCAGCGCCATCAGGTTCTGCACCGTCTCCTTGCCGAGATAATGGTCGATACGGAAGATCTGGTGTTCCTGGAACACCTTGCCGATGGTCTCGTTCAGCGCCTTGGCCGACTGCCCGTCCTTGCCGATCGGCTTTTCGATGACGACGCGCGTGTTGGCATTGACGAGGCCAGCCTTGCCGATCCCGGCGCAGATGGTGCCGAAGATATCCGGCGACACCGCGAGATAGAAGGCGCGGACCACATCCGGGCGCTCGTTCAGGATCTTGCCCAGTTCCGCCCAGCCGGCGTCGGCGGCCACATCGATGGCGACATACGTCAGGCGGCCAAGGAAGCGGGTGAGCGCGGCATCGTCGAGATCCTTGATGTGCTCGCGCAGGGCTTCTTCCGCCCAGGTGCGGTATTCACCGGAGGAAAATTCGCGCCGCGATGTGACCAGAATGCGGGCCGCATCTGGAATCTGGCCGTCGAGATCGCGGAAATAGAGGGCCGGGAGCAGCTTGCGGTGCGCGAGGTCACCGGTGCCGCCGAATACGACCAGATCGAAATCATCCACTGCGATCACGCGAACGGCCATGCTCCTCGTCTCCCTTTTGGAGTGCGGCCCCAACGGCCGTCTGATTTATTTCGATGAGTTAAATAAAGGAAAATGGGTTGGGCCGCAATGCTAACACGCATTCTCCGGAACGTCTCCGCCCGTTTCGGTCTTTTTGTGGGGCGGAGACGAAAGCCTTTTCAAATCAGGCGGCTAGGCCGACCGGAGGTTCCATGGCACCGGTCATGATCGCCACCGCATCCGACATGGAAAAATCGGCGGGCTTGATGATCGCAGCGCGTTTTCCGAGCCGGTGGATATGGATCCGGTCCGCCACTTCAAACACATGCGGCATGTTGTGGCTGATCAGAATGATCGGCAGTCCGCGCGAGTTCACGTCCTTGATGAGATCCAGCACGCGGCGGCTTTCCTTCACGCCGAGGGCGGCTGTCGGCTCGTCCATGATGATCACCTTGGAGCCGAAGGCCGCGGCGCGGGCCACCGCGACACCCTGGCGCTGGCCGCCCGAAAGCGTCTCCACCGCCTGGTTGATGTTCTGGATGGTCATCAGGCCGAGTTCCGCCAGCTTCTTGCGGGCGAAGTCTTCCATGGCCTTGCGGTCGAGGGTGCGGAACAGCTTGCCCATGAGGCCGGGTTTACGGATCTCCCGGCCCATGAACATGTTGTCGGTGATGGACAGGGCAGGGGACATGGCGAGCGTCTGGTAGACGGTCTCGATCCCGGCCATGCGCGCATCATTGGGGGAGGTGAAGCGGATCTCCTCGCCATCCAGATAGATGCTGCCGCTATCCGGCGTCACGGCGCCGGACAGTGCCTTGATGAGGGTGGACTTGCCCGCGCCATTGTCGCCGATGACGGCGAGGATCTCGCCCGGCATCAGGTCGAAGTCGCAATGATCCATGGCGGTGACGCGGCCATAGCGCTTGACGAGGCCACGGGCCTTCAGAATTGCTTCGGTCATGCCGTTACCTTTCTGATCCACTGGTCGATGGTGACGGCGGCGATGATCAGCACGCCGATGAGAAGATAGGTCCATTGCGGGTCGGCACCGGACATGCGCAGGCCCAGTTCGAACACGCCGACGATCAGCGCGCCGAAGAAGGCACCGACGATGGAGCCGCGCCCGCCGAAGAGCGAGATGCCGCCGATCACCACTGCCGTAATTGCCTGGATGTTGCCGATGACGCCGGTGGTGGCCGAGGGCGAGACGGAGCCGAACCGGCCGATCATGACCCAGGCGGCCAGGCCGCAGATGAAGCCGACGAGCATGTAGACCGACATGAGCGTGCGGTGCACGTTGACGCCCGCAAGCTTCGCCGCCTCAGGGTCATCGCCGACCGCATAGACATGCCGTCCCCAGGCGGTGCTTCGCAGCGCATAGGCAAGCACTGCCACCACGAGGATCATCAGGAAGACGCCGTAAGTGAAACTGGCGCCGCCGAATTTCACCGTTGTGCCAAGGAACTGCAGGAAGGGCGCCTGGGTTTCGATGTCCTGCGCACGGATGGTTTCATTGGCAGAGTAAAGATAATTGGCGGCCAGAACGATCTGCCACATGCCGAGCGTGACGATGAAGGGCGGCAGCTTGACGCGCGAGACCAGCCAGCCGTTGACGGCGCCGATCATCGTGCCGCAGGCAAGGCCGATCATCACCGAAATGGCGGGCGGAATGCCATAGCGGAAGGTGAACTGGCCCATGATGACGGACGTCAGCACTGCGATGGCGCCGACGCTGAGGTCGATGCCGGCGGTGAGAATGATCAGGCTCTGGGCCGCCGCCAGCACGCCGACGATCTGCACCTGCTGCAGGATCAGCGTCATGGCGAAGGGCGAAAAGAACCTTTCTCCGAGATAGGCACCGAACAGCAGGATGGCTGCGAGGAGAACGAGCAGCGGAACGAGCGCCGTGTTCGTGTGCAGCGCATGGTGAAATTGCTGCAGGACGCCTTTCTTCGGATCCTGAAACTCGGCGAAATTCTCTTCCCGGCGCGTTTTTACCGCATCCTCGAAGTTGTCGGTCTTGCTCACGGCCAAGCCTCCTCCCGCTGTGAGAGAGACACCGGGCGCCGCGGGGCGCCCGGATCTTCTCCGGCATGTTTTCTGGTTCTTGTGACGTCAGGGATCAGGCGGACCTGCCGCCCGATCCGCATGCGCGGGGTCTCAGCCCCAGCAGAGCTTCTTGCCTTCCTCGACGGAGATGGACTCGACGCCATCCACCGGCTGGCCGGTGACGAGCGACACGCCCGTGTCGAAGAAGTCCTTGCCATCGGAGGCCTGCGGCTTGGTGCCGTCCTTGGCCCAGGCGGCAATCGCCTCGATGCCCTTGGCGGCCATCAGCAGCGGATACTGCTGGGAGGTGGCGCCGATGACACCGGCTTCCACATTGGCAACGCCCGGGCAGCCGCCATCGACGGAAACGATCAGCACGTCCTTCTCGCGGCCGATGGACTTCAGGGCCTCATAGGCGCCAGCGGCTGCCGGCTCGTTGATGGTGTAGACCACATTGACCGAGGGGTCCTTGGCGAGCAGGCTTTCCATGGCCTTGCGGCCGCCTTCCTCGTTGCCCTGGGTCACGTCATTGCCGACGATGCGCGGATCGGTTTCATCGCCCCACTTGTTCGGGTCGCCCAGATCAATGCCGAAGCCCTTGAGGAAGCCCTGGTTGCGCAGCACGTCCACGGTCGGCTGGGACACATCGAGGTCGAGCATGGCGATCTTCGCGTCTGCCGCCTTGTCGCCCAGGGTCTTGACGGCCCACTGGCCGATCAGCTCACCGGCCAGGAAGTTGTCGGTGGCGAAGGTCATGTCGGCGGAATCGATCGGGTTGAGCGGGGTGTCCAGTGCGATGACGAGAATGCCGGCATCGCGGGCCTGCTTCACGGCCGGAACGATGGCGGAGGTGTCGGAGGCCGTCAGCAGGATGCCCTTGGCGCCGTTGGCGATGCAGGTTTCGATGGCTGCGACCTGGGTGTCGTTGTCGCCGTCCACCTTGCCGGCATAGGCATTCAGCTGGATGCCCAGTTCCTTGGCTTTTGCGGCAGCACCCTCGCGCATCTTCACGAAGAAGGGGTTGGTGTCCGTCTTGGTGATGAGGCAGGCGTTGACCGTGTCGGCCTGTGCCGGGGCAACGGCGCCCATGGCTGCGAGTACGGAACCTGCGAGAAGCATCTTGCGGATCATTGTCGTCATCCTCCCTGGCCGTTTGTCTCCTCCCGTTCTGGCCCCGGCCGGTTCAGGCCAGAACGGCTGCCCCTCAAGCTGTCGAGGGGGCTTCCAGACGGAGGGCTCCCACCCCCGCCGATCCCTTCAGGCCGCCAGTCAGGATTTCTGCCCGGGGCGAGAAATTGAAGAACATGGGCAGGCTGGCAGCGCCGAGCGCGCCTGCGTCCTGCCCGAAGCTGCCGTGTTCCACACGCGGCGCTGTCCGTGCCTCGGGAGCCTCGTCAACGAGCGCCCGGTGCAGTTTCCCGATCAGACGGCTCAGCATGCCGCTGTCGATGTCGCAGTCGATCACGATCAGCGGCATGTCGAGCAGGGCGTGGCTGGCGCGGACCGAAGGCAGCAGCGCATCCACGCAATCCTCCAGCCATTCCCCCACTTCGGGCCGCCCGGCGATGACCGCCTGTTCCAGTTCGGCGCGTGACGGGCGCAGGCCGGAGCCTTGCGTCAGGTGCCGTGCCAGCGCGCCGAGCGAGGCGCGGGTCAGAAGGATGTCCCAGCTGCCTTTCGGGCGCGGGGCGCCGGCCAGCTTGCTTGGCGTCACCGGCATCACAGCCACGTCGGCCGCATTGCCCGTGACGCCGCGCACCACATCGCCATTCATGATCAGCCCGCCGCCGATGGCCGGGCCGATGAACAGGTAGAGGAAATTGTCTTCCTGGCGGCCAAGCCCGTAGAACAGCTCGGCGACTGCCGCTGCCGTGCCGTCATTCTCGGCGAAAACCGGAAGACCGGTGGCCGCCTCAAGGCTTGCAGCGAAGTCCACCTCGTCCCACGGCTTGAAGTTCTCTGCAGGAAGACCAAGCTGCTGCAGCCACGCGCCCAGATTGAACGGCTGGGCAAGGCCGATACCGGTCAGGCGGCGGCGCTCGGCCGGGGACAGAAGGTCCTGCAGCCTCTCGATGTCCTGCCGGATCATGTCCACCGCAACGGAGGGAAGCGGCAGGATCATGTCGTGGTAGCTGCGCCCGATGATGCGGCCGGCGAAATCAACCAGCACGGTCTCGATCCCGGCGCGGCCGAGGCGGACGCCGAAGCCGAAGGCACCGCGTGTGGCAAGGCGCAGGATCGTGGCCGGCTGGCCGCGGCCGCCATCGTGCCGCTTGCCAACTTCCTCGATCAGGCCGTCCTGGGCCAGTTCCTGGATGATGGCGCCAATCGCCGCATTGGTCAGGTTGGCTGCGCGGGCGAGCTCTGCTTTGGAGGCTTCCCCGGCGCGGCGCAGGATCTGCAGCACGATACGTTCGTTGTAACGGCGCAGTTGCGCCGAATTGCTGCCTCTCCCGCTTGTGACGTTTCCTGCCATTCAGCGTCCTCCCTGGTGGCCGATATGAAGCCGCGCCAGCACCGAATAATTTTTGTTGATTTAATTATTTGATGCTTAAGGCGTGCAGTCAACCATTTTCGTTGCTGCACTGCGTCAAACTGCAGCTTCTGGGATATTAGATTCCCTTACACGTTTTGAGGAGATGGCAATTTCAACTAGGGGTAATGTGCTGAAGCAATCTTCCCCGCGTGCCGGAAATGCCATCCGAAATGTGAAATCCGAAATCGCGTTCAGGTATGGCTGAAGGCCGGCTCTCCAGACATTTCAGAAAAAAAGTCGCAGGTGCCGTTACGTCGCAGGTTGACGTAAACGGAAGGAACGTCAAATCTGTAGGAGGACGCCCCAGGCAGGGGTATCAACCTGGAATGCCGCAGGCAGGGAGGTTGCGCTGGTGAGCGCAAGCCGGGAGTTGGGCTCCCGGGCCGGGGTTTTTCAGGTGGCGCAGAATCTCGATTGGAGACCGCCATGGCGAAAGTGGAGGAATGGGTCGCGGCTTTCAGGCCCCGCCCGCTGCATGAATATCTGGAGGAAACCGTCGCAGCCTATGGCAGGAGCCCGGCTGTCGACTTTCTCGGCAAGACCTGGACCTATGGTGAGCTCGGTGCCCTGGTGAACCGCGTTGCCGCAGGCCTGCAGGCACTGGGGGTCACCAAAGGCACGAAGGTTGGCCTGTGCCTGCCCAACACGCCTTACTACACAGTCTTCTACTTCGCGCTGATGAAGGCCGGGGCAACGGTCGTCAATTTCAACCCGCTTTATGTGGAGCGCGAGATCGCCTTTCAGGCGCGGGATGCGGAAGTGCGCATCATGGTCACGCTCGACCTCAAGGTCATCTATGACAAGGTCGAGGCGGTGCGCAAGGATGGCATCCTGGACAGGCTCATCGTTTGCCCGATGGCCGATATCCTGCCTGCAGTGAAGCGGGCGCTGTTCACCCTGTTCAAGGGCAAGGACCGGGCCGCCTGGAAGGCGGACAGCGGCCACGTGCCCTATGCGGCCCTGCTGAACCGGGGCGCCAATCCGGTACCGGTCGCCATCGATCCGGCCGAGGACGTTGCGGTGCTGCAATATACCGGCGGCACCACCGGCGTGCCGAAGGGTGCGATGCTGACGCATGCGAATCTGTCCGCCAACATCGAGCAGATGAAGGACATTTTCCATGCGGCGGAGAAGGGCAAGGAGCGGATGCTCTGCGTCATTCCCTTCTTCCACGTCTTTGCCATGACCGTGGCGCAGAACCTTGCTGTCGTGCTTGCCGCGCAGATGGTTCTGATGCCGCGCTTCGACATGAAGCTGCTGCTGGATACCATCAAGCGCACCCGTCCGACGCTGTTCCCGGGCGTCCCGACGATCTACACGGCAATCAACAACTCACCGCTCACCGTCTCCTATGACCTGACCAGCGTGAAGCTGTGCATCTCCGGCGGCGCGCCGCTGCCGGTGGAGGTGAAGGAGAAGTTCGAGACGATTACCGGCTGTATCCTCGTGGAAGGCTACGGACTGACGGAAACCTCGCCGGTTGTCTCATGCAATCCCCTGGACGAGCGCCGACGCGCCGGTTCCATCGGCCAGTTGGCCCCCGGCACGCTGGCGGAATTCCGGGCGCTGGACGATCTCTCCAGCACTGTGCCGCAGGGCGAGAAGGGGGAACTGGTGGTCAAGGGGCCGCAGGTGATGAAGGGCTACTGGAAGCGGCCCGAGGAAACCGCCCGCACCATCGAGAACGGCTTCCTGCACACCGGCGACGTGGGCTATGCGGACAAGGACGGTTTCATCTATCTGGTGGACCGGATCAAGGACCTCATCCTCTGCTCGGGCTACAACGTCTATCCGCGCGTGATCGAGGAAGCCCTGTATCAGCACGCAGGCGTCGAAGAGGCCATCGTGATCGCGGTTCCGGACGAGTACCGGGGACAGGCGCCCAAGGCCTTCGTCAAGCTGCGGGCCGGTGCCACGGTCACGCAGGAGGAAATGCGCGCCTTCCTCAAGGATCACCTCTCTGCCATTGAGTTGCCGCGCGAGATCGAGTTCCGTGATGCGCTGCCCAAGACCATGGTGGGCAAGCTGTCCAAGAAGGAACTGGTCGAGGAAGAAGCTGCCAAGCGGGCTGCGGCTGCTGCCAATCAGCCGGCCGCCTGACGCCTGACCCTGATCCCGATGAGGGGCCCGCCGGATACCACCGGCGGGCCCCTTGTCATTCCTGCGGATATGAGGATCGAGCGTCTTGCCTCTAATTCGGGGTTGACGTTTCACGGTCCGGCACAACATTCTTGTCTGACAAGACAAGCTTCGCAGCCCCTTCAGGCCAATCCCCACGCGCCGCATGGCTGCATCAGCCCATAACAATCGAGGCCGTTTCCAGATGAACCAGATGACGCCGAAGAAGTTCGGGATCGGTGCCCCGGTCCGCCGCAAGGAAGATCCTGCCCTGATCACCGGCACAGGCCGCTACACGGACGACTTTGCCCCCGAGGGCACGCTGCATGCCTATGTGCTGCGCTCCGCCATGGCGCATGCCCGGATTTCCGTCTCCGGTCTCGATGAGGCCCGCGCCCATCCGGGCGTGGCGATGGTGCTGACCGGGGCTGACCTTGACGGCATGAAGCCGATGCCGGTGAAGGCGGTGATGAAGCAGCTGGACGGCACCATGCACTGGTGCCCCGTGCGGCCCGTGCTCTGCACCGATACCGTCCGCCACGTGGGCGATGCCATTGCCTTCGTCGTCGCTGACAGCGTCAATGCGGCCAAGTCGGCGGCGGAACTGATCGAGGTGGATTATGAGCCGCTCGATGTGATCGTCGATATCGAGGAGGCGGCTCAGGACGGGGCAACGCTCGTCTGGCCGGAGCATGGCACCAACAAGGCGTTCCGCCTCGGCCATGGCGATGAGGCAAAGACGGAAGAAGCCTTCCGCAAGGCCTCGCATGTCACCTCTATCCGTCTCGTCAACAACCGGCTCGTGGCCAACTACATGGAGCCGCGCGCCTGCCTTGCCGAATATGATGCGGACAGCGGCCGCTACACGCTGACGGCGGGCACGCAGGGCGGCCATGGCCAGCGGGACATCATCGCCAAGGACATCCTCGGCATCGATCCGGCACGGCTGCGCATCATCACCCCGGAAGTGGGCGGCGGCTTCGGCACCAAGATGTTCGTCTACCGGGAATATCCGCTCTGCCTGTTTGCGGCGGAGAAGCTGCGCCGTCCGGTGAAATGGACCGGCGACCGCATGGACCACTTCGTCACCGACGCGCACGGCCGCGACAACATCACCACCGCCGACCTGGCGCTGGATGCCGATGGCCGCATCCTTGGCCTGCGCATCCAGGTACTGGCGGCCATGGGTGCCTATCTGCACCAGTATGGCCCGTTCATCCCCTTCGTCGGCACGTCCATGTCCACGGGGCTCTATGATATTCCGGCGCTTTTCGTCACGGCGACCGGCGTCTACACCCACACGGTGCCGACCGATGCCTACCGCGGTGCGGGCCGTCCGGAAGCGGCCTATCTGATCGAACGGCTGATCGAGAAGGCAGGACTTGAGACCGGCCTTGGCACGGCGGAAATCCGCCGCCGCAATTTCGTGCCTTCCAGCGCGCTGCCCTATACCACGGCGACGGGCCGCATGTATGACACCGGCGACTTCGCCGGGCACATGGACAAGGCGCTTGAAGTGTCGGACTGGAGCGGTTTTGCGGCCCGCCAGGCAGAGAGCGCGGCGCAGGGCAAATACCGCGGCATCGGCCTTTGCAGCTACATCGAGGCCTGCGCCTTCCCCGGCGGGGAAGAGGCGACGGTGGAACTGAACGGCAATGGCACGGTGACGCTGCTGATCGGCACCCAGACCAACGGTCAGGGCCATGCCACCGCCTATTCGCAGGTGATCGCCGAACAGCTCGGGCTTGATATCGGCCAGATCGAGGTGATCCAGGGCGATACCGACCGGGTGCGTCAGGGCGGCGGCACGGGCGGCTCCCGCTCCATTCCGCTCGGCCTGCCGTCGGTGCTGGAAGCCTCGAAGAGCCTTGTCCGCAAGATCAAGGAAAAGGCCGCCGATCAGCTGGAAACCGGCATTGATGATCTGGAACTGGTGGATGGAGAGGTCCGTGTCGTCGGCACCGACCGTTCCGTTTCGCTGGCTGCGGTTGCCGCTGCAGCGGGTGAAAAGCTCGCCGGTCAGGAAGAGGTGAAGCAGGCCGAAGCCACCTATCCCAACGGCACGCATGTGTGCGAGCTGGAAGTGGACCCGGAGACGGGCGATGTCGAGCTGCTGAACTACACCATCGTTGATGACTTCGGCGTCACGGTGAACCCGGTTCTGCTCGCCGGACAGGTCATCGGCGGCACGGTGCAGGCGATCAGTCAGGCCCTGTGCGAGGAAACGGTGTTCGATGCGGACGGTCAGCTGCTGACGGCCTCGCTGCTCGACTACCGCCTGATCCGGGCATCGGACCTGCCGGATATCCATTTCGAGACGAAGAACGTGCCGTCCACCACCAACGCGCTGGGCATCAAGGGCGCTGGCGAGGCCGGGACCATCGGCGGCTGCGCGGCCGTGATGAATGCCCTGCAGATGGCGCTGCGCGATGGGGCAGGGGTGGAGCATATCGACATGCCCGCCACCCCGCACCGGGTCTGGCAGGCCATTCAGGCCGCCCGCGTCTGACAACGCAATGCGAAACCGGGCAGCGCAGGTGACTGCGCTGTCCCCTCATTTGGACCATCGCCGGTTGCCTCTTCCGCCCGGCAGCGTAAAATTCTGTAAGCTGCGGCAATATGGTCTGGAATTTCGAGACCGGTTTGCTACCCTTGTATACAGTAGCATGCATGGTGCGCACGGCGAAGTTGCCACGGCACCCGCAGATTTGAGATGAGGCTTGGGACCGGCGCCCCGTCTCTTCATGCCCGCCCCGGCGCCGGACCTTTGGACGATCACATGGCCATGAGGGATTCGAACGCTCCTGACGAGGGCGAGGCGGAAAGCCGCGTATTGGCTTCCGGTGAGGGGGCTTCCGTTCCGCCGCAAGCCGCAGTGCTGACGTCACAAAGGCCCGTCCTGGGCATTGCGCTGAAGCTGTGCTCCACCTTCACCTTCGCCAGCATGGCGGTGGCCCTGAAGATCACCACAGAAAGCGTGCCGATCGGCGAGATCGTCTTTGCCCGCAACTTCTTCGGTTTGTTTCCGGTGCTGCTTCTGGTGGCGCTGCGCGGTGAGCTGACCGGCTCTCTTCATACCCGCCAGCCGCTTGGCCATGTGGGGCGTGCCATGGCGGGCATTGCGGCCATGCTGTTTGCCTTCACCTCGCTGAAATATCTGCCCATCGCCGACTCGACCGCCATCGGCTTTGCCGCGCCGCTGTTCACGGTGGTTCTGGCCTTCTTCTTCCTTGGCGAGACGGTGCGCATCTACCGCTGGACGGCGGTTATCATCGGGTTCCTCGGCATCGTCGTCATCCTGTCCCCGCATATGGGCGGCACGGAAATGAGCGGCGATGCCTGGTTCGGCGCGGCAGCTGCGGCCGCTGGCGCCTTCTGCACGGCCATGGCGATGATCTTCGTGCGCAAGCTCTGCGAGACCGAGCGCACCAGCACCATTGTCATCTGGTTTTCCGGCTGTGCCTCGCTGATCTCGCTGCTGACCATCCCGTTTGGCTGGATCTTCCCCGATTTCGCCTGGGTCATCCCGGATGCGAAAACGGCAGCCTTGCTCGTCTTCGTCGGGCTTGCGGGCGGCGTCGGCCAGATCGTCATGACCGAGAGCTACCGCTATGCGGATGCCTCCACCATCGCGCCCTTCGACTATGCCAACCTGCTGTGGGCGGTGCTGCTCAGCTGGGCGATCTTTGGCGACATTCCGGTGTGGCAGGTGGTGGCCGGTGCGCTGATCGTGGTAGCGGCGGGCCTCTTCGTCATCTACCGCGAACGGGCGCTGGGCAAGGACGACAGCCGGGCGCGCAAGGCCTCCTCGCCGCTGCGGCCCTGACCCAAAGCCTGCGCCCCGCTCATACGGCCTAGCGGATTTACATATCTTGCGGAAGACGTCGCGGACGTTGCTTTGATGCTGGAAAAGTAAGCAGTTTCAGAGTTTTGTATCTCCGGATGAGGCCTCTCATTTCCCCTCCCCCTTGAGGGGAGGGGGTAGGGGTGGGGGTCTTCACGCAGGAGCGCTGCTTGACTGGCTCTCGTCTCTGCACAGAGAGATTTCAATAAAAATACCCCGTGTTTTCAGCCTGTTACCCCCACCCCCCTCAAGGGGGAGGGGGCAGATAGGCCGTGCCGGGTAAACAACGGCTGCAACTTTGTGCGAGCCCCCTCAGAATGCCTTGAAGGTGATGATGGTGCGGGTGTCGCGGATGCCTTCTAGGCAATGCAGCTTCTCGTTGACGAAGTGGCCGATGTCCTCGCCATCCTCGATATAGACCTTCACCAGCAGGTCATAGTCGCCGCTCGTGGAGTAGATTTCCGAAGCGATCTCGGCATCCGCAATGGCATTGGCGACCTTGTAGGTCTCGCCGAGGTGGCATTTGATCATGATGAAGAAGGGCTTCATGGCGTGCTCCTGAGGGCTGTCCTGTCAAAGGACATGGCCGATCCGCCGCCGCCAGTCAATCGCTGCGCTCGCTTGCCGCCGGCAGAGCATGCTTGCCAAGCCGGACCGGGCTTGGTAGCTCTTTGCCGTCTCATGGGGGTGCCCGCCGGATGCGCCGGGCTGAGAGGCGATGGTGCCAACTCCTTGAACCTGATCCGGCTTGTACCGGCGGAGGGATTTGGGATGATGAGCGGTCAAACGGCACGCGGCGCAGCGGATGCTGCTGCCAGGTCTCACATCACTGCAGATCAGCTGGCTTTGCGCACGGCGGAGGTGCTGGAGAAGATCCGCGCGTCCGCGCCCCGTGTGCATTGCCTCACCAATGCCGTGGCGCAGGCCTTCACCGCCAATGTGCTGCTGGCACTGGGCGCAATTCCGTCCATGACGATTTCGCCGGAAGAAGTGCCCTTCTTCACGGCTTCTGCGCAGGCGCTGCTGGTCAACCTCGGCACGCTGGACGAAGCGCGCAAGGAAGCCGCAAACCGCGCCATCAGCATTGCAGCTGGCGAGGGCAAGCCCTGGGTGCTGGATCCCGTCTTTGCCGACCGTTCGCCGCCGCGCATGAGTGAGGCCCGGCGCCTGCTGGCGCTGAAGCCGTCCTTGCTGAAGATCAACGCCGGGGAGCTTGCAGCTCTTGGCGGCGGGGCGTCCGTTCTGGAACTTTCCCGCCAGCTGGGGCTTCCCGTTGCAATGACGGGTGCTGTGGATGACATCAGCAGCGGCACGCAAAGCCTGCGCCTTGCCAATGGCCATCCGCTGATGGGCAAGGTGACGGCGACCGGATGTGCTGCCGGGGCGGTGGCGGCTGCTGCGCTTGCCGTGGAGCCGGATCCGGTGATGGCTGCGGCTGCGGCGCTGTCCATCATGGCGATTGCCGGAGAAAGGGCTGCCGTCGTGGCCGCCGGCCCGGGCAGTTTCGTCCCGGCATTTCTTGATGCCCTTTACGGGCTTGATGCGCCGCAGATTGGCGCGCACCTGCGGCTCGCCTGAGCTGCTGCCAGCCTGATTTCAGGAGGAACCATGACTGCCATTGCCCTGACCATCGCAGGCTCGGATTCCGGCGGCGGAGCCGGTATCCAGGCCGATCTCAAGACCTTCTCGGCGCTCGGTGTCTATGGCGCCAGCGTGCTGAGCGCACTGACGGCGCAGAACACGCTCGGCGTCAGCGCCATTCATGACATTCCCCCTGCCTTCGTGCGGGCGCAGATGGATGCGGTGCTGTCCGATCTCAAGGTCAATGCCATCAAGATCGGCATGCTGTCGCGTCCGGATGTAATCCGTGTCGTGGCCGAAGGTCTGGATGCGCATGAAGCGTCCAATGTGGTGCTCGATCCTGTGATGGTCGCAGCCTCCGGCGACCCGCTGCTGGTGCCGGAAGCGGTCTCCGTGCTGATTGCGGAACTGCTGCCGCGCGCGCAGCTGATCACGCCGAACCTGCCGGAAGCTGCCCGCACGCTGAATACGGAGATCGCACAGGGCCGGGAGGCCATGCGCGCTCAGGCGCAGGCGCTGCTGGATCTGGGCGCCAGGGCCGTGCTGCTGAAGGGCGGCCACGGGGAGGGGCCGGAGAGCGAGGATCTGCTGCTGACCCGTGATGGACGCGAGCAGTGGTTCACCGCCCCCCGCCATGCCACGCGCAACAGCCACGGAACCGGCTGCACCCTGTCGTCCGCCATTGCTGCGGGCCTTGCCAAAGGCCTTTCGCTGCCGGATGCGGTTGCCGGGGCGAAGCTCTATGTGACCCATGCCATCCGCGCGGCCGATGACCTCAAGATCGGTGAAGGCCATGGGCCCGTGCATCATTTCCATGCGCTCTGGGAGACAAGTCATGCCGACTGAGACCAAGCCGTCCGCCTCGCGCCGTCAGGCCCTCAAGCTGGGCGCGGCCAGTGCCGCTTCGCTGCTGGCGGCGCCCGCGCTCGCCAATACGGGCGCAGCGGTGATCGAGTGGAAGATGGTGACCTCCTGGCAGAAGAACCTGCCGGGGCCGGGAACGACCGCCCAGACGATCTGCGACCGGATCGAGAAAATGTCGGGCGGGCGCATGCGCGTGCGGCTCTTTGCGGCCGGCGAACTGGTGCCGCCGCTCGGCGTGTTCGATGCCGTGTCAGCCGGTACGGCACAGGTGGCGCACACGGCCTCCTTCTTCTGGCAGGGCAAGATGCCGGCCGCCGTCTGGTTTACGGCGATTCCCTTCGGTCTTCTGCCGCTCGAGCACATCACCTGGATCGAGCAGGGGGGCGGGCAGGCGCTGTGGGACGAGCTTTACGCCCCCTTCGGCATCAAGCCGGTGATGGCGGGCAACACCGGCGTGCAGATGGGCGGCTGGTTCCGCAAGGAAATCAATACGCTCGATGATCTTGCCGGCCTGAAGATCCGCATGCCCGGATTGGGCGGCGAGGTCATGCGCCGTCTGGGAGCAACGCCGGTCGCTCTGCCGCCGGGGGAAATCTTCCCGGCGCTGCAATCCGGCCTCATCGACGCAACCGAGTTTCTGGGGCCGTGGAGCGATCAGGCCATGGGCTTCCAGAAGGTGGCCAAGTTCTACTACGCCCCCGGCTTCCATGAGCCGAACGGCACTGGCGAGGCGCTGTTCAACAGGAATGCGCTGGAAGGACTGCCGGAAGATCTCAGAACCATCGTTCTGGAGGCCTGCAAGGCCGAGAACGGGCGCTCGCTGGCCGAAAGCGAATGGATGAATGCGGGCAGCCTTGAGAGCCTGCAGAAGGACGACGGGGTGCTGCTGCGCTTCTATCCCGAAGACGTGCTGGATGCGCTGCGCCGCGAAACAGAGCTGGTGCTGGGAGAGCTTGCGGCCAAGGTCGATCTGACCGGCCGCATCCACGCCAGCTACAGCAAGGCGCTGGCGCGGCTGGCGCCCTGGAGCCGGGTCTCCGTACAGCGGTTCCTTGCCGCGCGCGATGCCGGCAAGGCCTGACAGACTCCAGGCAGGCCCCGACTCACTGGAAGTGACTCACTGGAAGTGACTCACCGGGAGTGACTACCGGTTTAGGCCCGGGTTTTGCGCGTCTTGAGCATTTTCAGGGAGTGCGCCAGCCTCTCTGGGATCTGGTGTGAGCCATGCGGCATCTGCAACCTGCCGTCTAGCAGCTCAAATTGTTGCTATCCTGCAACATGGCATTGGAAAACGAAACGGCGTGAAATCATTGAAAATCTGACTAAAAAATGTGCAACTGAAATGCTGGCGGGGTTTGAAGCGCTCAATCCTGCTGAATATGACATATTTCCGTCATTCAGGGCTGAGCTTCCCAAAGGGAATGCAGGCTGGTTTTCCGGATTGATGCAATGCAGCATAAATCCCAAGTTCTCGGCCATGCATTCTTTTGCAATTGATCTATCCTGAATTTTGCCTGACCGTTGATCCCGAGGAACAAAGCTTGGCAGGGCTTTGAGAATGCTTGGGAGGGTTTGAGCAACATGGTTCGTATCAGCAAGACGCTGGCTCTGTGCACCACCGCCATCGGGATGATCTCTGTTGCGGGGCAGGCTTATGCAGGCGGTTTTGCGCTGCGTGAGCAGAGCGCTTATTATCAAGGTATGTCCTTCGCCGGTAACGCGACGACCGGTCCGTCGATCTCGTCGATGTTCTGGAACCCGGCGGCGATCACAGGTGCAGGCTTGGGCATCACCACCGAGTCCCATCACGCGCTGATTGCGCCCAAGGCCAATATCAATCTTGATTCGACCTCCACGTTGCGCGCCTATGGCAACGGCGGCGATATTGCGTCCGATGCCTGGATCGGCTCCAGCTACACGGCATACAACGTCAACGATCAGGTATTCTTTGGTCTTGCCGTGAATGCGCCCTTCGGTCTGTCCACCAAGCCGGATGGCGGCGTGCCTTGGGCTGGCCAGACCTACAATGCGGGCTCGAAGGCGTTCTCGATCAACGCCAACCCCATGGTCGGCTACAAGGTCAACGATCAGCTTGCTTTCGGCGCGGGTGTGCAGGTGCAGTATTTCAGCGTGCGGCTGAGAACAGGTACGAATGCTTCCACCACGCCGCCCGTCACGACGCTTGAAGGCGACAACATCGGCGTGGGTGTTACCGCAGGCGTGATCTACAAGCCCTTTGCCGGTACCGAGTTCGGTCTCGGCTACCGTTCGGGTGTGGCTCACGATCTTGACGGGACGATCACGTCGGCCGCTGCAGTTCCGATCTATGCCTCGCTGATTACGCCCGAAACCGTCACCTTGTCTGCCAAGCAGCGCATCACCGACAGCTTCCGCGTGCTTGGCACCGTGGAGTGGGCCAACTGGAGCCGGTTGAAGTCGCCCAAGGTCACGCTTCAGGCCAATGGCGCCACGCTGACCACGCTGAAGTTCAACTACAACGACGGCTGGTTCGCGGCTCTGGGTGCGGAATATGATGTCAACGAGCACCTGACTGTTCGGGCAGGTGCGGCCTATGAATGGTCGCCCATTGACGACAAGATCCGCTCCGCCCGCCTGCCGGACAGTGACCGGATCTGGCTGAGCGCGGGTGCCAGCTACAAGGTGCTGGACAATCTGGCCTTCGACCTGGGCTACACCCACATCATCGGCCGCGATGCGAATATTCGTATCGCGCCGGGGCACCAGGACTACAGCGCGGCTGCGCCCATCGTGTTCGCCGGCAAGGCGGATGCCTCGGTCAACATCGTCAGCGCTGCCATGCGCTACCGCTTCTAACCGCCTATCCAGCGGTATCAAAGACGGCCGGTACCTGCGGGTGCCGGCCGTTTGCATTTCCGGGACAAACGTCCGTTCCGGTCATTCATTGAACTGTCGCATTTTTCCGTAAATGTCTTTTGTTCAATAATAAATTTCACCAGAAAACTGGGCGTCTGCTTGTGAAAAACTTTGCTGTCATAATCCTGATACCTGAATCGCGTCTAAGGGGGCAAAAGGTAATCGGGAGCGCCAGACATGACAGCTCTGCAGGAGGGCCAGCATTACCGGGCCCTGTTCATTTCGGATGTTCATCTTGGGACGCGCGGATGCCAGGCAGATCTTCTGCTCGACTTCCTGAAGTACAATGACGCCGAGACCGTGTATCTGGTCGGCGATATTGTCGACGGCTGGCGGCTGAAGCGCAGCTGGTACTGGCCGCAGGCGCATAATGACGTGATCCAGAAGATCCTGCGCAAGGCCCGCAAGGGTGCGCGCATCTTCTATATTCCCGGCAATCATGACGAATTCCTGCGGGACTTCCTCGGGACCCATTTCGGCGGCGTCGAGGTGGCGGACAGTGTCGTGCATACGGCAGCCGACGGGCGCGAGTATCTGGTCATCCACGGCGACCAGTTCGACGTGGTCATCCGTCATGCCAAGTGGCTCGCCTTCTTCGGCGACAAGGCCTATGTGACGGCGCTGGCGCTCAATACCGGCTTCAATCTTGTGCGCCGCCGTCTCGGCCTCACTTACTGGTCACTCTCGGCCTGGGCAAAGCTGAAGGTGAAAAATGCCGTGAACTTCATCGGCCGCTTCGAGGACGCCCTGTCCGATGAAGCCCGCCGCAAGGGCGTTCACGGGGTCATCTGCGGCCACATTCACCATGCCGCCAGTCATGATATCGACGGCATCCACTACATCAACACCGGTGACTGGGTCGAAAGCTGCACGGCGGTTGCCGAGCATCACGACGGAACGTTCGAGGTTATCAGATGGGTGCAGCGTCCGGCCGAACAGCAGGCGGAACAGGGGATGGGGGAGCGCTCCGTCGCGGCATGACATCTATTCTCATCGTCACAGACGCCTGGCATCCGCAGATCAATGGTGTGGTCCGTTCTCTGGAATTGACCGCGAACCAGTTGCTGCGCATGGGTCTGCGCGTTGAGTTTCTGACGCCGCAGCTCTTCCGCACCCTGCCGTGCCCCACCTATCCGGAAATCCGTCTGTCGCTGACCACCCGCGCACGCGTGGCAGCGATCATGGACCGGTTCGCCTGTGACCATCTGCACATTGCCACCGAAGGCCCGCTGGGTCTGATGGCCCGCTCTGTCGCGCTGAAGCAGGGCAAGGTCTTCACGACGAGCTATCACACGCGCTTTCCGGAATATCTGGCGGCGCGCCTGCCGGTGCCGGTGTCTGTCACCTACAGGTGGCTGCGGCGCTTCCACAATGCCGGGCAGGGCTGCATGGTGGCGACCGGCAGCCTGGAGAAGGATCTGGCCGAGCGTGGTTTCACCCATCTGATGCGCTGGTCGCGCGGGGTGGATGCGGAGCTGTTCCGCCCCTATGAGGGCTCTGTCCTGCCGCCGGATCTGCCGCGCCCCATCTTCATGAATGTGGGCCGGGTGGCGGTGGAAAAGAACATCGAGGCTTTCCTCAATCTGGATCTGCCCGGCAGCAAGGTGGTCGTCGGCAGTGGCCCGCAGCTGGAGACATTGCGCAAGGCCTATCCGGACGTGCTTTTCACAGGTCCCAAGACGGGCGAAGATCTGGCCCGTGCCTATGCTTCGGCCGATGTCTTCGTCTTCCCCTCGCTGACGGATACGTTCGGCAATGTGCTGCTGGAGGCGCTGGCCTGTGGCGTGCCGGTTGCGGCCTATCCTGTGATGGGGCCGCTGGATGTCATCGGCGACAGCGGCGCAGGGGTTCTCGATACGGACCTGCAGGCGGCAGCCCTTGCCGCTCTTGATATTCCCCGCAGCTATTGCCGCCAGGTGGCGCTTGGCTTCAGCTGGGAGGCAAGCTCCCGCCAGTTCCTGGACAATGCCATCGACGCCTATAGTTCGCGCCACGATGGCAAGCTGCCAGAGCCTGTCCCCGCCTGAACCTGTCCCGGCCTGAATTGCCACGGTGACAAGCCTTTCGTTGCCGCATGGCCAAGCTGTTGCTAGGTCTCGGAAATCGCATATTTCCGGAGACCGGCCATGACAGGTACCCTCTCGCTTGATGATGTGAAGGCTGCGGCCGCACGGCTGCAAGGCCATGCTTTTGAAACGCCGCTCCTGTCCTTCAAGGTGCTGGATGAAGCGGCGGGGCGGAAGGTCTGGCTGAAGCCTGAAAATCTCCAGCGGACGGGCTCCTTCAAGTTCCGCGGTGCCTTCAACCGTCTGTCGCAGATCCCGGAAGGGGAGCGCGCGGCCGGCGTTGTGGCCTGCTCTTCGGGCAATCATGCGCAAGGCGTGGCGGAGGCAGCGCGCATCCTCGGCATGCCTGCCGTCATCGTCATGCCGGAGGATGCGCCCGCCATCAAGCTGAAGCGCACGGCGGAGATGGGCGCGCGGGTCGTCACCTACAAGCGCGGCGTCGAAGACCGGATCGCCATCGCCAAGGCCATCTGTGAGGAGAATGGCGCGACCTTTGTACACCCCTATGACGACAGGGGCGTCATTGCCGGGCAGGGGACGATTGGCCTTGAGATCGTCCGCCAGTCAGCAGCGCTCGGTCTTGATATCGAAGCCGTCGCAGCCTGCACGGGCGGCGGCGGGCTCACCAGCGGTGTGGCGCTGGGGCTGGAAGAGGGGCTGCCCGGTGCCGTGGTCTATACCTGCGAACCGGCAGGCTTTGACGACTATGCCCGCTCGCTCGCCAGCGGGCGGCGCGAGGTGAATGCCAGTGGCTCCGGCTCGGTCTGCGATGCGATCCTCACCGAAAGCCCGGGCGAACTCTCCTTCGAGGTCCTGACCCGCCGCAAGGCGCGCGGACTGGTGGTGAGCGATGACGAAGCCCTGGCCGCTGTTGCCTTTGCCTTCCGCGAACTGAAGCTGGTGGTGGAACCGGGCGGAGCGGTGGCGCTTGCCTCGGTTCTCTTCCGCAAGATGCCCGCCGGGAACGGCCCTGTGGTTGCGATCCTGTCCGGCGGCAACATCGATCCGGAAACGCTTGTAAGGGCGCTGGCTGTCTGAGCAGGTTCATCAGGTCTCAAACATGCGAAAACCCCGGTGTGGCCGGGGTTTTCCTTGGATTGTGCTGTTTCTGGAACGGTCAGCTGAACAGGGCCTGACGCTCGCTCTCGGTCAGCATGGCCAGCGGGTCTTCGTCCTCGGAAAATTCCTCGGCCGCTTCCCATTCGGCATCTGCCTGGGTTTCTTCCGCCGGGGTCTCATCACCGCCGCCCATGTCGAACAGCTTGGCGATGTCGTCCTCGCCCATCTCCTGTTCCGGGTCATCGAAACCGGCTTCGCCAGCAAAGGCTTCGTCTGTCTGCTCGAAAATGGCGTCGATCGTGGCTGCATCCAGCTGATCGACATGCTGGTCTTCTTCGATCTTCGCGGGGGCAGGAGCTGCCTTGGCAGCGGGCTTTGCAGCCGGGGCCGCTGCAGCCTTGGCCGCCGGGGCAGGAGCCGGAGCGGCTGGCTCATTGCCGAATTCGACGCTGAAGAAACCGCTGCTCTGGTCTTCTGCTTCTCCGCCCATCACGTCATCGACGAAAGACTGGCTGACGCCCTTGCCGGCAAGCTGCGGGCCGTTGAGGAGATGCGCATCCGGGCGGGAGTCGACCGGGCCGGCGGTATCGTCGGCATTCACGTCCTCGATGCCCCAGATGCCGATCATCAGGTTGATGCGGCTTTCGAGGTAGCGCAGAACATGCACCACCTTCTGGGTGCGCTGGCCGGTGAGATCCTGGAAGGAGCAGGCCATGAAGATTTCGGTGGCCTTGGCATCGATATCGTCGCAGACCGATTCGTCGGCACCGTTCTCGCGCAGGGTCCAGGCATATTCCTGGATCTTTTCCGCAGCGTTCAGGATGTCCTGCGTCGCGCCTTCCGTCTGCGTGATGATCGCATCCAGTTCGTGCGAGGCATCCGTGAAACGGTTGCTCTCCTCATCTTCCTTCTTGATGTTGGAAATCTCACGCTTGGTGCGTTCGATCGCCTCATGCATGTCGGCAATGTCGAGGCGGATGCGGTTGAGATCGGGAACGCTGCGTTCCCGGCGCATCATCTTCTCAAGCCGGGCGATGGCATCAAGAATGGAATTTGTTTCGGAGCTGCGGTGGCGGCGCAGATATTCGGTCAGAAAGCGGCGGCCGCGATCCGATTCCGAAAGGGTCTGCTCCAGTGTGAGATACTCGTGCTCCGGTATCAGGACTGGCGGTTCGGTTTCTGCCATCGTATCGTCTCGGCGTCCTATTCGCTGCAGCGGACATTCGATTCGAATGTTCCTCCAACTCATGCGGTATAGTAGGCCCAAGAAGTTAACATCCCTTTAGGCCGTCAAGGTTCGATCCTTCATGAAGATGTTCCAAGTTGGGCTCGCCCCCCGGGTGAGTGCTCTCTATGGTGTCAATTTTGTCGGTACGGGACTATTCCTCCCATTTTTTCCGATCATTCTTGCAAATAGATCATACTCAGTTACGGAAGTCTCATTTGCTCTCGCAATTGGCACCTACGCAAAGATTGCAGCCTCTCCATTTCTGACGGGACTCTCCGACAAGACTGGCCTGCGCCGTCTTTCGATCTGCTTTTACTCTTTGATGGGTATGGCTTTTCTTGCGCTATTTGCCTTTACGTCAAGTTATGTTCTGGCGGTGGTTGCGGTGATGGGGCTCATGGTCTGCTGGGCACCGATTGTGCCGCTGGCCGATGGTTATGCGCTGGATGTCGTGCGCCAGACCGGCGCCCCCTATGGGCGCATGCGCCTCTGGGGTTCTGCGGCTTTCGTGGCAGGCACTGTGCTTGCCGGATGGCTGATGATGCCGCACACGGAAATGCCCTATCTTGCCGGTATCCTTGGTTCGATGGCGGCGACAGTGCTCGTGGCCGGGACGCTGCCCCCGATGCGCAATCCTGAACGTGAAGCCCGGGAGGCCTCCGCAGCGGCGCAGGCGGCAGACAAGAAGCCTGCCGTTTTCCGTGAGCCCTGGTTTCTGGCGCTGGTCACGCTCATCGGCCTCTCGCAGGCGGCGCATTCGGCTTATTATGCGTTTTCAACGATTTACTGGACCAAGACGGGTGTGCCGGAGCATCTGATGGGGCCGCTCTGGTCCGTCGGCGTGACGGCGGAGATCCTGCTCTTCCTGTTTGCGGCAAGGCTGCCGGCCTGGCTGACGCCCATGCGTCTGATCATCATCGGGACCGCGGGCTCGGTGCTTCGCTGGGCGCTGTTTACCCATGTGCAGGATCCGGCCTTCATCGTGCTGATGCAGACCCTGCACGGGCTGTCCTTTGGGGCCGTGCATCTGGGAGGCGTTGCGCTGATTGCGCAGGCCGTGCCCATGCGCTGGTCTGCGACTGGGCAGAGCCTGATGGCAACGTCCACCGGGTTTCTGACGGCGACGGCCACATGGTTCAGCGGGCCGCTTTATGCGGCAGCGCCTGCTTTTGCCTTTTACGCCATGTCGGTGATGGCGGCGGCGGCCCTGATCGGGCTTCTCTTCCTTGCCCGCCACCCTGGCTGTCAGGCGCGGGCGGCGGACTGATACCAATGCTCGATGAGCTTTTCTCATCGAGCATTGGTTAAACCCTTGCGGCGCTTGAGCATTTTCAAGGCGTGATGCGTCAGCATCGAATGCCTTGGCATGAGACGCTTCGGCTCCCGGGGTCTCAGCCCCAGAGGCTGGCCTGTGGCGGATAGACGAGGCTGCCTTCATAGGTGAGGCCGCCTTCCCGGTCTGCGGTCAGCAGCAGCGGGCCGTCCAGATCGACAAAATCGGCCGTCTGGGCCACGAGCAGGGCAGGGGCCATGCCGAGGGACGTGCCCAGCATGCAGCCAGTCATGATCTTGTAGCCCAGGGCTCTGGCGTCTGCAGCCAGCGCCAGGGCTTCGGTCAGGCCACCGGCCTTGTCGAGCTTGATGTTGACCGCATCATAGAGCTGGCGCAGGCTCGCCAGTTCATGCCGGGTGTGCAGGCTTTCATCGGCACAGACCGCAATCGGCCGCTCTGCGCTTGCCAGCAGCCCGTCATTGCCCGCAGGCAGAGGCTGTTCGATCAGTTCGACGCCTGCGGCAACGCAAGCCGCCATGTTGACCGCGAAGCAGCTTTCGTCCCAGGCCTCGTTCGCATCCACGATCAGCCTTGCCTCCGGTGCTGCGGCGCGGACAGCGGTGATCCGTTCATCGTCTCCCGCTCCGGCGAGTTTCACCTTCAGCAGCGGGCGGGAGGCTGCCTTGGCAGCTGCCGCGCCCATGCTCTCCGGCGTGCCGACGCTGAGCGTATAGGCGGTCACCAGCGGCTTCAGACCGGCAAGGCCGGCGAGCGCCGCGGCACTGGTGCCGGCCGTCTTGGCCTCAAGGTCCCACAGTGCGCAGTCGAGCGCGTTGCGCGCCGCGCCTGCCTCCATTTCCGCCTGAAGCAGCGTTCGGCTGATGTCCTGACCGAAGCGCGCTGCCGCCTCCTCGATCTGCTGCATCACGCTGGCGATGCTTTCGCCATAGCGGGCGTAGGGCACACATTCGCCGCGGCCGGTGAGGCCGCCGCGGCTGATGCTGACGGTGACCACATCCGCATGGGTGCGGCTGCCCCGCGAGATCGCGAAGCCGCCTTCGATGGCAAAGCGCTCATGCGCAGCCGTGATGGTGAGGGGCGATGTCATGGCTCAGGCTTCGCCGTAGATTTCAACCACCTTGTCCACCACCTTGGCCATGCCGTAGCGCACGGGGTCGGTCGCGGGCAGGCTGTACTTTGCGGAAAGCTCCGCCAGATAGGCCTGTGCTTCCGCATCGCCAAGGGCAGCCGTATTCACCGCAATGCCGATGCAACGGATGTCCGGATTTGTCAGCTTGCCGCACTGGATCGTCAGGTCGATGACCTCCTGAATGGAGGGCAGGGGCGTCTGCACACCGCGCATGGTGCGGCGGGTTGGCTCGTGGCAGACGATGAAGGCATCGGGCTGCGCGCCATGCAGCAGGCCAAGCGTCACGCCCGAGAAGGACGGATGGAACAGGGAGCCCTGACCCTCGATCACATCCCAGTGGCTTTCGTCCGCTGCCGGGGAAATCCATTCCACGGCGCCGGAGATGAAATCGGCCACCACGGCGTCGATGGCAACGCCGCGGCCCGAAATGAACACGCCGGTCTGGCCGGTGGCGCGGAAGTCGCAGTCATAGCCGCGGGCGCGCATGTCGCGCTCCATGGCGAGGGCGGTGTACTTCTTGCCGACCGAGCAATCGGTGCCGACGGTGAGGATGCGCTTGCCGCTGCGCTTGGAGCCCTTGCCGGTGGCGAAGGTCATGTCGGAGTGGCGCACGTCGAACAGCTGGCGGCCATTGCGCTCCGCCGCTTCCTTGATCGCGGGAATGGAGCCGAGGCGCACATGCAGCCCGCTGGCCACATCCAGCCCCGCGTCAAGCGCTTCCACGATGGAGGCAACCCAGTGATCCGGCAGGCGCCCGCCTGCATTCACGGCGCCGACGATCATGGTCCTGGCGCCGGCCTTCGCCGCGGCCGGGATCGTCATATCGGGCAGGCCGGCATCCGCCTGGCAGCCCGGCAGGCGATTCTGCCCGATGCACCAGTCCCGGCGCCAGTCGACCACGCCGAGCGCCGTCTTTGCCGCCAGCGCATCCGGAACGTCGCCCAGGAACATCAGGTAAGGGTTCGCAATATCCATTATGTGATCCGCCTCTATTGATTGTCACCGGCCGCGCGTCTGGACGGCCTGCCTTTCTCTCAGGTATAGGGGGTAGTCCTTCGAAGCGGCAAGGGGTTGCGTCAGCACGCATGACATTACAGGTTCAACTGCTCGCTCCCAGATGCACGGCCACCCATGACGGACAGGCCGTGACCGTTGCCCTGTCCGGTGACTGGGTGATCCGCACGGCCATGGAAGCCGAGGCGATCGTGGAAGGTCTTGTCAGCGAGCAGGGGCAGCTTGAGCTTGTGCTGGATCTTACGGATCTGCGCGCGCTGGATACGGCGGGCGCCTGGCTGATTCACAGGCTGCGCGGGCGTATCGAGTTTTCAGGCACGCGTGTGCGCGTCGAAGGGCTGCGGCCGGAGCAGCAGATCCTCTTGAACGAGGTGGATGCCCACCATCCGCCACCGCCCAGCCATGAGCCGCGGCAGGGCATGCTGATCAATCTGATGGAAGCGACCGGCAAGTCGGTGGTTGAGGCATGGCAGGATTTCATCGCCATGCTGCACATCCTGGGCTCGCTCAGCACGGTTGTCGCTACGGTGCTGTTTCAGCCCAAGCGCCTGCGCGGCATAGCCATTGCCGTGCAGTTCGACAAGTCCTGTATCGGGGCCGTGCCGATTGTTGCGCTGATGAGCTTCCTGATCGGTGCCATCATCGCCCAGCAGGGCGGCTTCTATTTGCGGCAATTTGGCGCAGATCTCTTTGTCGTCGATCTGGCAGGCGTGCTGGTGCTGCGCGAAATCGGCGTGCTGCTGACGGCTATCATGGTGGCCGGGCGTTCCGGCTCCGCCTTCACGGCGGAACTTGGATCCATGAAGATGCAGGAAGAAATCGACGCCCTGCAGGTCATTGGCCTCAATGTGACGGAGGTGCTCATCCTCCCGCGTCTTCTGGCGCTGATGGCGGCCATGCCCGTGTTGACCTTCGTATCTGATCTTGCGGCTCTGACTGGCTCAGGGCTTGTAACCTGGTGGTATCTGGAGATTCCGCCAGCGGCCTATCTGAGCCGCTTGGAAGAGGCGATCACCGTCCAGACCTTCATCGTTGGCATGGTCAAGGCACCGTTCATGGCTCTGATCATCGGCCTCATTGCCTGCGTGGAAGGTCTGAAGGTTGGCGGTTCGGCGGACTCCCTTGGCCGCCACACCACCATGTCCGTGGTGAAGGCGATCTTCCTCGTCATCGTCGTCGATGGTCTTTTTGCCATCTTCTTTGCAGCCATCAACGTATAAGGGCCATGATGAGCACTGCTGACGCCCTGGATGAGACGGTTCAGCCTGCGCGGGAGCGGGAGGTTCTGCTGTCTGCGCGCGGCGTCACGGTCGGCTTCGGCAAGAAGATCATCCTCGACAAGCTGGATCTTGATGTCTACCGGGGTGAGGTGCTGGGGTTCGTCGGCGGGTCGGGGACCGGCAAGTCGGTGCTGATGCGGGCCATCCTCGGCCTTACCCCGAGGCGTGCTGGCCGCATTTCCGTGTTCGGCCAGGATCTCGACAGCGCCACTCCGGACGAGCGCAACTGGATCGAGCGGCGCTGGGGTGTGCTGTTCCAGCAGGGCGCGCTGTTCTCCTCGCTGACGGTCAAGCAGAACATCCAGGTGCCGATGCGCGAATATCTCGGGCTTTCGCAGCGGCTGATGGATGAATTCGCCTTTCTGAAGCTGGAACTGGTGGGCCTGCCGCGCGATGCGGCGGATAAATATCCATCCGAGCTGTCCGGCGGCATGGTCAAGCGTGCCAGCCTTGCCCGTGCGCTGTCGCTGGATCCCGATCTGGTGTTTCTCGACGAGCCGACCTCGGGCCTTGATCCGATTGGCGCTGCGGCCTTCGATGGTTTGATCGCCAAGTTGCGTGAAACCCTGGGTCTGACCGTTTATATGGTGACACATGACCTTGATAGCCTGCATTCGATCTGCGACCGTATTGCGGTTCTGGGCGAGAAGCGGGTTCTGCTGGCCGGCACAGTGGATGACATGATGAAGAGCGAGCACCCTTGGGTGAAATCCTACTTCCGGGGCGAACGCGCCCTGCGCAGGGTTTGAAAGGCAGCTGATGGAAACCCGTGCAAATTACGTGATGATCGGCGGCTTCGTTCTCGGCATTCTCGTCGCGGCATTCCTGTTCATTTACTGGCTGGCGGCTGCGGCCGATTCCGGCAAGAGCATCAATGTGAAGGTCGTCTTTCCGGGCGCCGTGACCGGCTTGCCCGTCGGCGGGCAGGTGCTGTTCAACGGCATCAAGGTGGGCGATGTGTCGGGTCTGGACTTTGACCCGCAGGATCCGCGTATCGTCATTGCAACCATTCGCGTTTCGCCCAATGCGCCCTTGCGCAAGGATGTGCGGGCCACTCTCGGCTTCCAGGGGCTGACCGGCGTTGCCTATGTGGACCTGAAGGGCGGCACGACGGACACCGGGCTGCTTCTGGATGCGCTGAACGAAGGCAAGGAGCCGGTGATCTATGCCGACCGCTCCTTCTTCGATGACGTGCTGGAAAATGGCCGCGATGTGTTGCGCAAGGCGGATACCACGCTGGAAGCCATCAACGATGTACTGCGCGAAAACCAGCCGGTCATCGCCTCCACCATGCGCAATGTCGAGACATTCTCTGCAGCGCTGGCCCAGAACTCCGATGGCGTGAAGAACTTCATGGCCTCCATCGGCGAGGCCACGGTCGCCTTCAGCTCGCTGTCCGGCAAGCTGGAAGGGCTGGTGATGCAGGGGGAACGTATCCTGGCTGCAGTGCCGGATGACAAGGTTGAGGAACTGGTGGTCAATATCACCGAGTTCTCGGATTCACTGAAGGCCGCAGGGCCTGAAATCCGCCAGATCATGGGCGATGCCAGCTCCGCCGTGGCCAATGTGCAGCAGTTCACCGAGCGCATGAACTCCTCCCTGACGCAGGTCGAGGCGGTGGTCAATGCAGTGAAGCCTGAAGAGGTGCAGCGTGTGGTGGCAGGTGCCGCGAGCCTTGGCGATGTGCTGTCCAACCGCTCGTCCGACATTGACGAACTGATCCGCAGCACGACCAGCACGATGGCCCATGTGGACCAGGTGGCGCAGACGATCCGCAGCCGTGAGGACGATATTGTCACGCTGATCGGGGATGCGCAAAAGCTGCTCGCCGGCCTGATCAAGACCGTGGATGACACCGGTGAGGTGGTCGCCGCGATCGATCCGGCGCGCATATCCTCGATTGTCGATGCGGTGGACCGTACGGTCAACGCCATTGCCGGGCAGGGCAACGCCATTGCCGAGACGATCGCCTCGGCGCGCAACGCGGCCACCAATGTGGAGCGCATGTCGGCCGACCTTTCCGCTCGCACAGACGATGTGAACCAGATCATCACGGACGCAAAGACGGTTGCTGCCAACCTCAACACCTCGTCTCAGAAGCTGGACGGGTTGATGGACAAGGTGAACACCATGGTCGATGGCGACGGCGAAGGCCTGATCACCGAGGCAACGAAGGCGATGACGGCCATCCGCAAGGTGGCGGAGGCCTTTGAAAGCCGTGCGGGCGGTATCGCCGACGGCCTGTCGAAGTTCGCTTCACAGGGCTCGGCTGATCTGGCGGCGACGCTGGGGCAGGTCAACCGCACCTTCATCACGCTGCAGCGGGCGATCGAGAACTTTGACCGCGCGCCGAACCGGGTGATCTTTGGCGGGGACGATGTGCCGCGGTTCAACGGCGGGCAGCGGCGCTGAGACCGGGGGCTGCCCTGCCGGGCAGTCCGGCGGATGAAGCACTGACGAAACAGGGCCATGGCGTTGAGGCGCTGCGGCTTGGCAAGGAACGGCACAGGCCGGGAAGACGAAGGGCATGACCGACGCTGTAACGCTGATCAACCGCCGCCGCGCATTGACGCTTCTGGGGCTCGGAACCCTGGCGGCTGGCCTGTCTGCCTGTGCCTCCACAGCTCCCAATGCGCTTTATGGCATTGAGGCTCCGGCGGCAGCCGCTGCAGAAGGGGCACGCAAGCCCGTGCAGGTGCTGGTCGCCGTGCCGAAGGCGCTGCAGGCGCTCGACAGCAGCAACATTGCCGTGGTGCAGCAGGGGCCGGTCTACACCTATTTCCCGCAGGCCGCCTGGGCCGATCAGCTTGGCAATGTGGTGCAGACCGGAATCGTCCGGACGCTGGAGAACACCCGCCGCCTGCGCGGGGTCGGCATGCCGGGGGATGGCCTGCTGATCGACTATCAGCTCCAGACCGAGATCCGCTCCTTTGAACTGAATATTGCTGGCAGTGCGCGCGGCGTCGTCGAGATTGCAGCCCGGCTCGTGAACGACCGCAACGGCCGGACGGTGGACAGCATGGTCTTCCGTGCCGAGGTGGCCTCCGGCGGCCAGTCTGTCGATCAGGCCGTACGCGCCATGAACACCGCCGCAGGGCAGGTCTTCGCCGAACTGGCGGCCTGGGTCATTTCCAGGGTTTGACGTGTGCCGGGGCCTGAGGCAGGACACTGGTAACCGGCACTGATACCAACTCCCGATGAGCTTGCCTCACCGGGAGTTGGTCAAGCCTGTGCGGCGTTTGAGCATTTTCAAGGCGTGATGCGTAAGCATCTCAGAGCCTTGGTCTGAAGTCACCCCGGCCAAGCGCAGCGCGAGCCGGGGCCTACTCGTTTGCAGAGAAGATGAAATTGTCTGTTGCCCGGCGGCAGGCCCCGGCCGCGGCAAGCCTTTGCGCCGGACCTCAACCTCACCGCTCTGCGAGCGAGCGGACCCTGGCTCAAAGGTTGTGGCAAGAGCAGGAAGCAGTGCCCACCTGACAGGTCCCGGCCTTGTGCCGGGACCTGTGAGGGATTTCCTGCCTGTTGGTTCTGCAACCTTCGGCCGGATCCCGCTCTGCTGCGTCTGGGTGCTCATCGGCCCTAAACAAAAAGCCCGCCGGATCGCTCCGGCGGGCTTTGTTGTTTCAGGTCAGACTGGTTCAGTCCAGACGGCCGCTTGCGTGGGCCAGCATGGTGTAGACCTTGCCCGTGTCCGAGGTCAGGTAGGTCTGACCCAGCATGTTGTCACGGTCATTGCGCGAGACCTGGGTGAGGAGTTGCTCGAAATCGGCGATGTACCGGTCAACCGCCGTGCGGAATTCCGGATCGCGGCCGTATTTCTGGCGGATCTCATCAAAGGTCTGCTGACCCTGCAGGGTGTAGAGACGGCGGGTGAAGACATGCCGCTCACCGCGCTTGTAGCGGTCCCACAGGTCGATGAAGGTCTCATGGTCGATGGCCCGGGCGATGTCCATGGACAGCGAGTTCAGGCTTTCGACCATGTGCAGCGGCGTGCGGGTTGCCTTGCCGCCATCCTCGTCACGCGAGGCGCGGCGCAGCAGATCGCTCACCCAGCCCTTGCCGCTGCCAGCTTCCGGCGCCTGCTCGGGAGCAGGGGCTGCGGCCGGGCGGCGGGTTGCGGCAGGCCGCGGTTCCGGCTCGCTGCGCGGGGCAGGGGCGGCCGGACGGCTCGGGGCGCTGTAGCTGGCAGCCGGGGCTGCGCTGGCTGCAACGGCACGCTCCTGCGGGCGGGAGATATCCAGCGCGTTGGACTGGCGGGCAACGATGTCCGACAGCTCGCTGAGTGCGCGGATCTGCTCGTTGACGACCTTGCGCAGGGCGGCAGACGACTCTTCCGCCTCTTCCGGCAGGTTGAGAACGCCCTGCTTCAACTCCTGACGGGTTGCTTCCAACTCGCGGTGCACTTCGCGGGCGACGTCCCGCATGCGGGTTGCCGCTTCGCCGAACCGCTCCTGTGCTTCCGTCACGGTGCGGCTCATTTCCTTCATGATCTCGTCCTGCACGGCGCGGATGGCATCGCGGGCGCGCTGGCCTTCCATGCCTGCGGTGAGGCGCATGGATTCGAACTGCTCGGCCACCTGACGCGAGGCGGCTTCGGCAGAGGCCGAGAGCATGGTGGCGGCTTCGCGGGCCCGGTCATCGGCCGTGTCCAGCGTTTCCGTCAGCGTGCTGGTGAAGGTGCGCATCAGCGTGTCGACCGTTTCGGTCTTGGCCAGCAGCGTGTCGGCCACCTGTTCAATGGCGGTCTTGCGCTCGGCCACGCGGCCCTCGACCAGACGGTTCGTCTCCTCAAGGTGACGGGCCGCGCTGATGAGATCCTGGCTCTGCTGGTCGAAGCGGGTCGACAGGGCCTTGATGTCGGCCAGAACCGTGGTCGAGATATCCCGCAGCGCGCCGACCTGACCATCGATGAGGCCGGTGGAGGAGCTGGTTTCTGCGACGGCACGGTCCACGGCGGAGCGGAACTCGCTGGCCCGGCGGGCCAGGTTCGTTTCCACGTCCGACAGGTTCTGCCCGGCATCGGCCATCACCTGATGCAGCGTGCTGTTCGACTGGTCGAGGCGGTCCAGGATGGCCGAAACGTCGGCTTCCAGGCGCAGCTTGGTCTCTTCCAGCACGTTGACGGCACGGTTGCTGCGCTCGTCGAGGCCGTTGATGATGCGGTCGCCTGCTTCCACCAGCGAACGGGTCGCCTCGAGGCCGCGCTGCGCGAAGCTCTCGGTGACGTCGCGGCCCTTGACGGAGATGGCGTCGAGGATGGCGCGGTGGATCTCGGACACACGGCCGGTGAGTTCATTGGCGCGGGTTTCGATGGCGGCCACCAGATGGTTGCCGTCCTCACCCACGAGCTTGCTGAACTCGGCGCTCTGCGAGGAGAAGGCCTCGTTGAGGGCCGCAGCCTTTTCGAGCATTTCCTGTGCAACGGCATGGCCGCGCTGCGACAGCAGCTCGGCGGCCTGCTGCACGGCACCGCTGACGCGGCTGCGCACCGAATCCGCCTCGCCGGAGATGAGATTGCGCATCTCTTCCACGGTGCGGGTGAGGGTGACGCGGGCGTGCTCGCTCTCGGCGTTGAGGTTGCCGGAGATTTCCGCAATCGTGCGGGCGAGGTCGCCGCGCACCTTGTCGCTTTCGCCGGTGAGCGAGCCGGAGAATTCGGCCAGCGTGCTGACGTAGAGCGTGCGGGCCTTTTCGCTCTCCACGGCCATGGAACGGGCCGCTTCTGCAACGGCGCTGAGCACCATGTTGCGGATGCGCTCGCCTTCGCCGGAGAGAGAGCCGGTGGCAACGGTCATGGCGCCGGTGACGCTCTCGGCCGCCTTCTGGCTCTCGCCTTCCAGCACGCCGCGCACTTCGCCAACTGCGGTCAGAACCATGTCGCGGATGCGCTCGCCTTCGCCCGACAGCGAACCGGTGGCCAGCGCCATGGCGCTGGTAACGGTTTCTGCCGCCCGCTGGCTTTCGCCCACCAGCACGCCGCGTGCTTCGCCCACGGCGCCCAGCACCAGCTGGCGCAGGCGGTCGCCTTCGCCGGACAGCTTGCCGGTGACGTCGGAGAAGGTCGTGCTGACCGTCTCGACGGTGCGGCTGCGCTCTTCGGAGAGGGCGGAAGCGGCCTGCGTGACGGCGTCGAGCACCATCTCGCGGACACGGGTGCTCTCGCCGCTCAGCGTCGAGGTGGCATCCTGCATGGCCTCGGTCAGAACCAGACGGGCGCGCTCGGTCTCCGACGACAGGGTGCCGGTGATGGAGGACAGGCGGTCGGTCAGCACCGTTTCCAGCTGGCTGGCGCGGCTGTCGAGGGTTTCGGCCACTTCGAAGACCTTGGCGCCCAGCGACACGTTGATTTCCGCAATCCGCTCGGAGAGGGACTCGGTCAGTTCCGCGCTCTGGCGGGCCAGGACGGAGCCTGCCTCGTCCAGACGGCTGTCGAGTGCCTGCGCCATCTCGGTCTGGCCATCGACGAAGGCCTTGGCGATCTCGCGGGTGCGGGCAATCAGGGTTTCGCTGATCTGGCGGGCGCGGCTGTCGAGGGTCTGGTCGATCCGCTCGGTGCCGGCAATCATGCTCTGAGCGAGATGATCGGCCTTCTCGGAGATGGCTTCGGCGGCCTGATCCACGCGCTCGCCGATGAGGCGGCCCACGGTGTCGGCCTTGTCGGCGAGGGATTCGCCAGCCGTTTCCACGCGCCGTGCCAACTCGAAGGTGATTGCGTCGGAGCGGTCGGCCAGAACGTCGGCAATGGTGCGCGACTTCTGTTCCAGCGTTTCGCTGAGCAGTTCCGTGCGGGTGCTGATCGCGTCGGACAGCATGACCGTGCGGGTTTCCAGCGCCGCCTCGAAGGCAGCCGTGCGCTGCTCCAGCGTCAGATCCAGGCTGTTGATGCGGCTGTCGAGCGAGGCATCAAGGCCGCTGGCGCGGATTTCGAAGGTCTGGTCCAGACGGTGGATGCTGTCACCCAGCGCCGTGTCGAGCGTGGTGATGCGGCTGTCGAAGGTCTGGTCCAGACGGCCAAGGCGGCTGTCGAGGGCAGCGTCAAGGCTGCTGGCCCGGGCTTCGAAGGTCTGGTCAAAGCGGTTGATGTTGTCGCTGAGGGTCGTCTCCAGTCCGCCGATGCGTGCATCGAAGGTCTGGTCGATGCGGCTGATGCGGCTGTCGAGTGCCAGGTCAAGCCCGCCAACGCGGTGCTCGAAGGTCTGGTCGAGGGTTTCGAGACGGCTGTCGAGCGTCTGCGCCAGCACGGTCGAACGGCTGTCGAAGCTTTCGACCAGCTGCGAGCCGCGCTCGGTGACAATCTTTTCCAGCTCGGTGAGGTGGGTTGCAAGACCTTCCTGCAGGGCCTGGCCGCGCAGTTCCATGGTCTCGGCGATGCGGTCGCCCACGGAGCCGATGTCGGCGCTGACGCGCTCGCCGCGGGTGCCGATGAGGCGGGCGAGTTCGGTGCCGGTTTCGGCCAGCTTCTGGGCAAGTTCCGTAGTGCGCTGGCCGAGCGAGCTGGAGATTTCGGAGGATGCTGCCTGCAGCGTCTCGCGGAAGCCGATGGTCTGGCTCTCGATGAGCAGGGCCATTTCGGTGCCGCGGGCGCCAAGGCGGGTGTCGAGTTCGGCGCCATGCACGGTGATGGCCGTCTCGATGCGCTCGCTGATGGAGCCAAGGCGGTCCGCCAGGTCGCCGCCGCGGCCGGTGATGGTCTCGGCGAGGCTGGAGGAGGTTGCATCGAGCTTGGAGGCGATTTCGCCGCCGCGCAGGGACAGGTCCACAACGATGGATTCGCCGGTGCCGCGCAGGATCTCTGCGACCTCGGAGCTGCGCTCTGCGAGGGTTTCGACGATCTCGGCGCCCTTGAAGGAGATGGCGTCGGTAACGGCCTGGCCACGCTCGGTGATGCTGCTGACCACGCGCTCGCCGGTGTCGCTGAGCGAAGCATCCAGCTGCGACACGCGGGTGTCGACGGTGGTGATCAGCTCATCGGTCCGGGCGGAGATGGTGTCGATCAGGCGGCCCGAGGTGAGGGACAGGGTTGCGTTGATCTCGTCACCGCGCAGGGCAATGGTCTCGCCGACGGAATTGCCGGTACGCTCCAGCGCCTCGGTGAATTCCTGCGTGCGCAGGGTGAGGGTGGTGGTGATTTCGCCGCCGCGCACATCCAGCGTCTCGACGAAGTTGCTGGCCGTTTCGGCAAAGCGGTCGTTGACCTCCTTGCCGCGGGTGGTCAGCGTCTCCCACATGTCATTGCCGGTGCGCGACAGGTTGTCGACCAGTTCGCTGCCCGAAGAGGTGAGGCGGGCCACATAGTCGCCGGCGCGGTCGGTGAGGGCGTCGACCAGTTCGGAACCGGAGGCATTGAGCGAGGAGCTGAGCGCGTCGATGCGGCTGTCGACGGAGCTGGTCAGCTCGTTGATGCGGTCTTCCACGGCGCCCACCAGACGGGAGGTGGCCGTCTCGACGGTGCGGGCAATTTCTTCCGACGTGGCGGACAGCTGGCCGGCAAAGCTCTCGTGAGCGCCGGAAATGGAATCGCGCACCCGGTCGGCATTGGCGAGGATGGCCTCGCGCTGGCTGACCAGTTCCTCGATGAGGGCGCGGATCTTCAGCTCATTGTCGTTGTAGGAGCGCTCGAGCGAGGAGACTTCGTTATGGACGAGGACTTCCAGCTCGCTGGCGCGGGCAATGGCCCGCTCGATGCCGTCGCCCATCGCAGCGACTTCGCGGCGGATGGCCTGACCGACGGACAGAACCGATTCCTTGGCCATGTCTTCCGGCTCTGCGAGGCGCAGGGCCACTTCCGTCATGCCACGGGCGACGATGCGCATTTCCTGCGCACGCCAGATCATCATGGCCATGACCCAGAAGAACAGGACCGGTACGGCAATGGCAACGCCGGCAAGCACCAGGCCGGGGGCTGCGGAGAGGCCCGCGCCGCTGGACAGGGCTTCGATCTGCGTGCCGAAGCTGGAGATGGTGAGGATCGACCCGATGGCTCCCCAGACCACGCTCAGCACCAGCGCCACCCAGAAGGGGGCAGCCGACGGCCGGCGCTGCAGGGCGAAGATCAGGTTGCCGATGGTGCGGCGGTCGTCATTGGCCGCAGGCGGGCGTCCGCCGCGTCCCCGGCCCCGGCGCCCTTCGCTGGACGCCGTGCTGTCTGCTGCATCAGCAGATCCGCTGCCCGGTCTTTCCGCGCGTGCCGCTTCGCCAAGGGCCGCACGGGCCCCGTCTTCGCTGCCTGCTGCCGTTGCGGGGCCGCCGAAGTCGAGCTTCAGCGCCTCTTCAACTGCCGACAGTGCCGCTTCCGCCGGGTCTTTCACCTTCGGGGGATTTGCCATCTGGATCGCCTCACATCCGAACTCATTACAAATCGGAGGCCTGAGCCACCGAGCACTTTTTCCCGCGCCGTTCCGGGTCTGCCTCCGCCTCGATTCTGACGCAGAAACCGTCCGCCGCTTGGACATGACAGGACAGGGTGCCGCCGCATCGGCTGCCTGACGCTGAGTCAGGCGGCCTTTTCCCCATCTTGCCGCATCAGACAACGTAATGGCACAATCTGCGTTAAGGAACAAGAAACGCCATTGTGAGTCAGCCTGCCGGAGGTGGTGAAACCATGAGTCAACGCAACGTAAGATCGTCCTCAGGCGGGCCCGCAGACAGCGCCGGACCTGAGGCAGCTGGTGCGAAAAAACCCTCTGCGGCACAGCTCAAGTGGCTTGCCAGAGGCTTGGCGCAGGCCGGTGGAAAACTTCCACTTTTTGACGATGAGGGGCGCACCATTCCCCCTGCTACGATCCGCGCCTGTATGGCCGCAGGCTGGGCAGAGCCTTGGTTTTCCAACCCAATCAAGCCGGACTGGCTCGTCTGCCGCCTGACGGAGGCAGGACGCAAGGCCGTCCTCGCCGCTTCCGGGAAATAGCCCCTGCAGGGCGGCAGCGCCTGCCATTTCACGGCAGCTGCGCGTCCGGAGGGCGGGCTGGAGGAGGCTTGCCTGCGCGAATGTCTAAAATTCCTTTATCCGTGTTAACCAAAGATTCACTTTGTTGCGCAGAGAGGCGGATTGGCAACGGTTTGAGCTGGGGATCTTAACCTCACCTTTGCGGACAGGCGGGCATTCATTCGGGTAACAAAACCTGAGGAAGCCGGGCCGAGCCCCGGCCTGTGTTCATGAGTAATGGGGTGGCTGGGATGGCGAATATGGCCAGCAAGGGCAGCACGGACCGCTTTGTCCGTCACGGGGGGCATGCCCCGATCGATCTTGCGCAGCTTGCAACGAACACCCTTGGCAACCGGGAACTCCAGCAGGAGGTTCTCAAGCTTTTCCTCGCCCGCTCGAAGACGCTGATCAGTGAACTCTCCGCCGCCGATGACCGCCAGCACCAGGCCGATCTGGTGCACAGCCTCAAGGGTTCGGCGCGCGGCATCGGGGCGCTGCGCCTGGCCGATGTCTGCGACACGGTGGAAGAAGAACTGCGGGAGGGGAGTTCCCCTGCCTTCCTGACGCTCGTCAGCCTCGTGGGCGAGACGAACGATTTCATCCGCGAACTGATCGAGGGCTGATCCCGCTCTTTTGCCGCGTGCGCGGTTCTTGACCTTTGCGTCCGAACCTTTATGTCGTGTGGATCAATCTTCCCCCCGCAGGATGGACGCGATCATCATGCCGAAAATCACATTCATCACCGCTGACGGTGCCCGCCATGATGTGGAGGCCTCAAGCGGCGCCACCGTTATGGAAAGTGCCATCAAGCACATGGTCCCCGGCATTGAGGCCGAATGCGGCGGCGCCTGCGCCTGCGCCACGTGCCATGTCTATGTGGACGACGCCTGGACGGACCGTGCAGGTTCTCCGGACCCGATGGAAGAGGACATGCTGGACTTCGCCTATGACGTTAAGCCCAATTCGCGCCTGTCCTGCCAGATCAAGATGAGTGATGATCTCGACGGCATCGTGGTGCATGTCCCGGAGCGGCAGGCCTGAGGCCTGCCCGGAAACAGGGATGCAGCGGCAGGCCTGAGGCCTGCCCGGAAACGGGAATGCCGCGGCAGGCTTGAGGCCTGCCGTTTTGTTTATGGAGGCGCTAACTCTCCGCGCCGCCCCGGCCTTGTGCCAGGGCCTGTGATGGACGCAGAGCGCCAGCGTTTCAGATATTTTGCCGAGTTGGGGCCCCGGCTCAAGGCCGGGGCGGCGCGGTGGGTTTGGCTGGCTGTGTGCCCAGCGGGCCTTTCTCCGGATTTACTCCCAGCCTCAGATAGCCCTCACTCCGCCGGGCGCAATGTGCGCCGCCAGGGGAGGTCGACCTCGTTGCCAGTATCCGGGTTGAGCGGAATGAGGCGGGAGAGGGCGAGGCTGACGAGCGCCATGGCGGCTCCTGCCAGGAACACCGCCGCCGGAGATACCAGCCAGAGCAGGCCGAACACCACCGGAATGAAAACTGCCGCGATGTGGTTGATGGTGAAGGCAACGCCTGCGGTGGGGGCGATGTCGGCCGGATCGGCGATTTTCTGGAAATAGGTGCGCATGGCAATGGCGATGGCGAAGAACATGTGATCGATCACATAAAGTGCCGCAGCCGCATGGGCATTGGTGACGAAGGCATAGCCCACGAAGACGCAGAAGAGGCCGGAATATTCGATTGCCAGTGACCGGCGCTCCCCGATGCGCACGATCATCGATCCGATCTTCGGGGCGATCAACATGTTGACGAGGCCATTGATCAGGAAGAGGCCTGCCACCTCATGCACGTCATAACCGAAGCGTTCCACCATCAGGAAACCGGCAAAGACCGTGAAGATCTGCCGCCGCGCACCGGCCATGAAGGTGAGGGCGTAGTAGAGCCAGTAGCGCCTGCGCAGTACCAGCTTCTTGTGCTGCGGCACGCCTTCCCGGAAACGCGGGAAGATGACGAGAAGCGCTGCCAGTGCGACAAATGTGGTGAGGCCCGAGATGAGAAAAACGGTGGTGAAGCTGAGTTCGAAAGCTTTCCAGCCCACGAGGATCAGCGAATAGGCGATGAGCTGGGCAAAGGCACCCACCGCAAGGATCTTGCCCATGCCGGCCGCCGCCGTCGCCTTTGGCAGCCATTGCAGCGAGAGCGACTGGGCCATGGTCTCATAATAATGAAAGCCCACAGACATGATGAAGGTCGTCAGGTAGAAGCCCATTGCTGACGGGAAGTAGCCGGTGGCCGCAACACCAAGCCCGAGAAAGGCGAGGGAGACATAGGCCAGTGTCTGCTCGCGCATCACCAGCAGCAGATAGACGGCCGTGAAGGCGAGAAAGCCTGGGATCTCGCGGATCGACTGCTGGATACCGATCTCGCGGCCCGTGAACTCCAGTTCGTGCACGGCGAAATTGTTGACGAGGTTCCACCATCCGGCAAAGGACAGCTGCATCGCCCCGGCCATGAGCATCAGCAGCATGAGCGGCGAGCGCCAGCCAGTGGATGCGGTCATCGGGTCTGCGGTTTTCGTAAAGAAGCTCATGATCGGCCATGCCAGAAGGGGAAGGATATCTTGCGCCCGTCTTCTGCGGCGGGGCAGTGTTTCTCCAAAGGCACAGATCCAGCGATTCCGCGCAAGGTCAGCAAAGGCTGGAACCATGTATTCGGCACAATGAGCCGGCTTGCCCGGTTCTGCCGCCAGCGGCAGGAGTTCATCGAAAAGCTGCAAAAATCTTGATCTTCCTCAACGCAGGAAGCCGGGCCGGAAGGCAAGCTTCTCCCGGCTCAATGAAAAGCAATGAGGAGACGTGCCATGTTCGACACCATTCTGGTCCCGATAGACCCGGCTGAACCGAAGTTTTCCGCTCCGGCTCTGGAAGCAGCTGCCCGCTTTGCCAAGGACTATGGCAGCAAGGTCCGCCTCGTCGCGGTTCTGGCGCAGACTCAGGGCTTCATCGCCAGCTATCTGCCGGAAGATTTCGAGAGCAAGGCCATGGGCGAAACCCGCGCCATGCTGGAAGAACTGGCCAAGGGCATGGGACTGCCGGATGGCCGCGTCTCGGGTGTGGTGCGCAGCGGCAGCGTCTATCACGAGATCATCGAGGAAGCGCGCTTCATCAAGGCGGGTCTCATCGTGATGGAATCCCACCGTCCGGGCCTTGCCACCTATCTCATCGGTTCCAACGCCGCCCACGTTGTCCGTCATGCTCCGTGCTCGGTGCTGGTGCTGCGCCCCGAGAAGTGAGGTTTCAGCCGTGATGGGGTGTTTTTCGCGTTTGCCGGAGAGCACCCTTACCGCGCCAGCTCGCGCATGGAGTCCGTCAGACCTTCAAGGGTCATGGGATACATGCGCCCGCCCATCAGCTCACGCATCATGCGGATGGAATGGGTGTAGTCCCAGTGGGCTTCCGGCACCGGATTGAGCCATGCCGCACGGCTGTAGAGGCTGGTGATCCGCTGCATCCAGACGGCGCCCGCTTCCTCATTCCAGTGCTCGACTGAACCGCCCGGGTAAGCGATTTCATAGGGACTCATCGAGGCGTCGCCGACGAAGATTACCTTGTAGTCTGCCGGGTACTTGTGCAGCACGTCCATGGTGGACATGCGTTCGGAATGGCGGCGGCGGTTTTCCTTCCACACATGCTCATAGAGGCAATTGTGGAAGTAGAAATGCTCCATCACCTTGAATTCCGAGCGTGCGGCGGAAAACAGCTCTTCACAGATGCGGATATGGTCGTCCATAGACCCGCCGATATCGAAAAACAGCAGTACCTTCACAGCGTTGCGCCTTTCAGGGCGCATCTTCACGTCGAGCAGGCCCTTGTGGGCGGTGGCGCGGATGGTGCCGTCGAGATCCAGTTCATCGGCTGCACCCGTGCGGGCAAAGCGGCGCAGGCGCTTCAGCGCGACCTTGATGTTGCGGGTGCCCAGTTCAACCGTATCATCGAGGTCCTTGAACTCGCGCTTGTCCCAGACCTTGACGGCGCGCCGGTGGCGGCTCTCGGCCTGGCCGATGCGGATACCTTCAGGATTGTAGCCATAGGCCCCGAAAGGTGAGGTGCCGGCGGTGCCGATCCACTTGTTGCCACCTTGATGGCGCTCTTTTTGCTCTTCGAGCCGCTGCTTCAGCGTCTCCATCAGCTTGTCGAAGCCGCCAAGGCTTTCGATCAGCGCCTTTTCCTCATCGGAGAGGTGCTTTTCGGCCAGCTTGCGCAGCCATTCCTCGGGAATGTCCGCCTGCGGCGCATCGGAGAGGAGATCAAGGCCCTTGAAGACCTGCGAGAAGATCCGGTCGAACCGGTCAAGATTGCTCTCGTCCTTCACCAGCGCGGAGCGGGCGAGATAATAGAAATCCTCCACCCGCCGCCCGGCCAGATTCAGCTCCAGCGCACGCATGAGATCGAGATATTCCCGCAAGGATACCGGCACGCCGGCGTTTTTCAGCTCTGAGAAGAACGTGATGAACATGTCCAGAGGTTAGGCCTGTCCATCACGCCTGTCGAGATTGCTTTTGGTATGGCCCGTGCGGCGCCGGGGCAATTTCAAGGCGTGATGCGTCAGCATCGAAAGCCTTGGCATTACCCGCCGGATTTTATTCCCGGATGCAAAGTCTTGCCAAGCACATGGGTGTCGTGGCGGATGACATGGTGGGCTGCACCCACGATCAGCGGGTCCGGCTCGCCGACGAGATGGGTGTCCTTGTCCGGATAGGGCAGGGAATTGAGGAAATGCTCCATGCAGTTCAGCCGGGCGCGCTTCTTGTCATCGGACTTGACGATGGTCCAGGGCGCATCGGCGGTGTCGGTGTAGAAGAACATCGCCTCCTTGGCCTCGGTGTAGTCGTCCCACTTGTCCAGCGAGGCAATGTCGATGGGCGACAGCTTCCACTGCTTCAGCGGGTCGGTCTGGCGTTCCATGAAGCGGCGGCGCTGCTCATCACGGCTGACGGAGAACCAGTATTTGAACAGGTGGATGCCGTCGCGCACCATCATGCGCTCGATCTCCGGGCACTGGCGCATGAACTCCAGATACTGGCTGGCGCTGCAAAAGCCCATGACGCGTTCCACGCCCGCCCGGTTGTACCAGGACCGGTCGAACAGGACCATTTCGCCGCCCGACGGCAGGTGATTGATGTAGCGTTGGAAATACCACTGGGAGGCTTCCTGTTCTGTCGGCTTCTGCAGGGCAACGACGGTGGCGCCGCGCGGATTCAGGTGCTCCATGAAGCGCTTGATCGTGCCGCCCTTGCCGGCTGCGTCGCGGCCCTCAAACAGGATGACGACGCGCTGACCGGTTTCCTTGATCCAGCGCTGCGCTTTCAGCAACTCGGCCTGAAGTTTTGCCTTGCGCTGCTCATAGGGCTCCCGCCGCATGGGGCTGGCGTATGGATACTTGCCGCTCTCAAACAGTTCATGGATCGCTGCCGGGTCATGGCGCAGTTCGGCCAGCGTCTTACGCGTTTTGGAGGGAACCGGGGCAACGGCCGGTTCAGGGGCAGTTTCCGGAGCTGCGGCTGGTTCTGTCTCCGGCTGCGGTGCCGTGAGTGTCTCTGCCGGCATCTCTGCAACGGTCACGGGTGCTGTCTCGGCCTTGTCTGCGGTCACCGGGAAAGCTGCATCCTTAGCGGGCGCGGTGCGGGTGCTGCGCGGCTTGCGGGTTACAGTGCGATCGTCCATGGGCTTGCCTCCTCAGCCATTTCAACCGAAGCAGGCTAACAGAAGCATCAAGTGATGCCTTGACCGGGATCAAGGGGAGGTTTCGCAGCGCCAGACTATTCTGTCTTGCCGTCCTTTGCGTCCCCGCTGCTGCGGGTCAGTTCGGACAGGAAATCCGAAATGCGCGGGCCGCGCTGGCCGATGAAGGGGGCAGGGCGGCAGACATCCGTAGCGGCGACACCAATGCGGGCGGTCAGCAGGCCGTTGATGACGCCTTCGCCCAGCCGCGCGGAGAGCTTGGCAGCCAGCCCATGGCCTAGCACCTGCGAGACAATACTGTCACCTGCCGCCATGCCACCGGTAACGGCCAGATGCGCGCCCACTTGCCGGGCAAGGCGCAGGAAGCCGGCCGTGCCGGGCCGCCCACCATAAAGCGCCGAGAGGCGGCGGATGATGCGGATGTTTTCCGAAAGCACCACCACCAGATCGAGCGCAGCACGCGGGCTGACTGCGGTGATGACGGAGACGCGCTTGGCGCTGTCGCTGACGATGCGCCGGGCGGCGGCATCCAGCGGGGCAAGGATCTCCCGTTCGGCCAGCACGACCAGATCGCGCCCGTCGATCACTTCAGCCATATGCGCCTTGAGCGCCGCACGCCCACGGGCTGTCTCGGGCCGGTCCTTGTAGAGCTCAATCAGATCCGCCAGCGCGGCGCGGGCGGCTTTGGCATCATCGGCCTCTGCCGCATCTGCCAGCGCCTGCCGCAGATGGGTGATGCGGGACAGGCGCATCAGGCCGAAGACCTCGCGCACCGCCAGTCCGAGGAAACCGAGAACTGCCAGCGCGGTGAGGGCGAGCCCCAGCCAGCCCAGCCAGTCCGTGCGGGCGAAGAGGTCGCGGATGAGGGCATCCACCGAGAGGCCGAGGGCCAGCATGGCAAGGCCGAGAAGGCCGCCTGCCAGCCAGCGGCCAAAGCGCAAGGGGGCGGAGCGTGGTTCGGCGGGCAGAAGGGCGTTTTCCTCCGGCTCACCGCTGGGCACGATGCGGGCCTCGTTGCGCAAGGGCGCGCCGAGCGAGCCGTCGTCAAATCGTACCCGCTCGTCATCAAGGCGGAAAGCCGTGGGGCGGCGGGGCTTGCGGGTCTCCTCGCTCATGCGATGCGGTCTCCGATCAGGAAGTTGAGCGCCCGGTCCAGCCGGATATGAGGCAGGGACAGCGTCAGCCCCTCTGCCGTGCGCTCCAGATGCGGGGGGCGGAAGCGGACGAAGCGCAGGCTGTCTTCATGTGATGAATCAAGGCGTGCATGTGCTTCACGTTCTGATTCAGATTCAAGGCTCTGAACTCGCGCAGAATTTGATTCAAGCGATTGGAAAAGTGATTCCGGATCTGATGGTAAGTCACCGGGGAACATGGCGATTTCGGTCTTTCCATCGAAGCTGTCACCGTTGACGCGCTCGCCCGGAAGCGGCGTGCCGAGGATGGCCGGAAGCTCTTCGCCGGCGTGTCGGACGGTGGCCTCGCGGGTCGCCCGGACGGCGGCGAGTGCCAGCACATCCACCTCGGCGCCGCTGAATTCGGCATGCTCGATGCCCCGCGTCACCAGCCGTTTCAGGATGGCTTCCAGCCGGTCGTGATCGTCCCGGTGCAGGTGGTCGGCCTTGGTGGCGGCAAAGAGGATGCGGTCGATCCGGCGGGTCAGGATCGAGGCCAGCCAGCTTGCCTTGCCGGGACGGAAAGAGGTGAGGACCTGCCCCAGCGCCGTCTCCAGATCGCGCAGGGCATCAGGTCCGGCGTTCAGCGCCTGCAGCGCATCCACCAGCACGATCTGCCGGTCGAGCCGGGCGAAGTGCTCGCGGAAGAAGGGCCGCACCACATGCTTGCGGTAGGCCTCGTAGCGCCGTTCCATCATGGCCCAGAGCGAGCCTGCCGGTGCCTGTCCGCTCTCCGGCAGGGCCAGCGGGGCGAAGGTGAGGGCGGGGGAGCCGTCAAGATCGCCCGGCATCAGGAAGCGGCCCGGAGGCAGCATGGAGAGGGCATGTTCTTCTGCCCGGCAGCCGGCGAGATAGGCGGTAAAGGCCTTGGCCAGCGCCCGCGCATCTGTTTCGCTTTCAGGGGCTGCCGGGTCGTGCCGTGCCAGCTCCGAGAGATAAGGCAAGGCCACGGACGCACGGGCAGGCGAGCGGGCCAGAGCCATCGCCTCGGCACTGAACTGGCGGTAGTCCTTCGTCAGCAGCGGCAGGTCCAGCAGCCATTCGCCGGGATAGTCGATGATGTCGAGATGCAGCTTGCCGCGCCCGAGCTTGCGGGTGAGGAAGGAGGCCGATTCATATTCGATGGTCAGCCGCAGTTCCGACACCTGCCGGGTGGACTGGGGCCAGATCCGCTCCTTCACCAGTGCGTCCACATGCGCCTCATAGTCGAAGCGCGGCACGGCATCGTCCGGCTGCGGCTGCAGCGACACGCGGGTGATGCGCCGCCCGGCTGCGGCATCGAACAGCGGCAGGCGCCCGCCATGCAGCAGATTATGGACGAGGGCGGTGATGAACACGGTCTTGCCGGCCCGCGCAAGGCCGGTCACGCCCAGCCGCAAGGTGGGCACGCCAAGACCGGATGCGCTTTCGGCCAGGTTCTCCAGCGCCAGCAGCGCCTCATCGGCAAGGGAAGAGAGTTTCATGTCTATCCTGTGTCTCCGGCCTTCATATGGGAAGGCCGGACCCCTTGCGCAAATGCGCCGGAGAGCGGATCACTCCGGCAGAAGGCGCGGCTGGATGAAATGCTGCAGCGTGCAGCTCAGCGGCAGCAGGCCGGACCAGGAGGGGGAAGGGCTTTCCAGCACCGCGAGGGCGCCGGTCGGGAACTTGGTTTCCAGTGCCGCCCAGCCAACGCCGGAGCCGGGAATGGCCAGTTCGCAGGCCGTGTCATGGGTGGCCGGATTGTGGGCGATCAGCATCAGGGTTTCCGCCTCGCCGCCCTCATCACGCAGGAAGCTGATGTAATCGCTCTCGCTGGCCTCATAGATGCGCCGCGTCAGGCGGATTTCCACCTCATGCCCCAGCACCGGCAGCAGGGCTGCCAGCGTCATGCGGGTGCGCAGGGCGGTGGAGCATAGAATGAGATCCGGCTGGAGGCCTTCCTCCGCAATCCAGCGCGCCATCCGCCGTGCGGCATCCTCGCCCCGCGCATTAAGCGGGCGGTCATGATCATGAAGCCCCGATGTGCTCCAGTCGGATTTGGCATGGCGCAGAAGCAGCAGTCGCGGCAAGGGCGTGTCTCCGGTTGGCATTTGTCGCAGCCATCCTGAGGGGTGCGGCGCCCTCTGGCAAGGCAGCCCTGTGGTTCCACGTAGGAAATCAGTTCTGTGCCTTCAGCATCTCCACCACCGCATTGAAGGCGGGCTCGACGGCTTGCTCGTGGAAGGGCAGGGAGTAATGGATCCAGACGGTGTAGTCCGCATGCTTACCGGACATGGGCCACAGGGTTTCACACAGCATGCGGCTCTGGTCGCCGCCCGTGGTGAAAGTGATGCCGCTGGCGGCGATGCCGGAGAGATCAAGCTCCTTATAGCCCGCCGCCTGATACCCGGTTTTGAACTTGCCTGCCTCGCGCCGGGCCATGCCTTGTTGGAAGGCGCTGACCACTACCTGAATGCCGCCCGTTTCATCCACATAGATGCAGCTGGCGACACGGCTGTTGACCGTGGGCATCACCTTTGACCGGGTCAGCCCGCCGACCTCGTTGGGGCACCGGAAACCGGTGAAATGGCGCATGCCCTGCGCGTCGTTGATCCAGCCGGCCTCGTATTCGTTCTGCACGGATGGTGCCGCGGTCTGGGCAGAGGCAGGCAGGACGGCCGGGGCAAAAGCCAGCGCGGCAGAAATTGCCGCCACGCGGTGCCATCTCGTCAGAGCCGCCCTGAAGGCCATCTCAGCGCTGCTCCCGCCGGGCCATGAAGGCCAGCCGCTCGAACAGATGCACGTCCTGCTCGTTCTTGAGCAGGGCGCCATGCAGCGGCGGGACAAGCTTGCGCGGATCGCGCTCGCGCAGCGCGTCAGCATCGATATCCTCATTGAGCAGCAGCTTGATCCAGTCGATCAGCTCGGAGGTTGAGGGCTTCTTCTTCAGGCCCGCCACGTCGCGGATGTCATAGAAGAGGTTCAGCGCCTCGCGCAGCAGCTTGTCCTTGAGGCCAGGGAAATGCACGGCAACGATTTCCGCCATGGTCTCCCGGTCCGGGAAGCGGATGTAGTGGAAGAAGCAGCGTCGCAGGAAGGCGTCCGGCAGATCCTTCTCGTTGTTGGAGGTGATGATCACCACGGGCCGCTGGCGGGCCTTCACCATTTCGCCGGTCTCGTAGACGAAGAACTCCATCCGGTCGAGTTCCTGCAGGAGATCATTGGGGAACTCGATGTCGGCCTTGTCGATCTCGTCGATGAGCAGCACCGGCTTCACCGGGCTTTCAAAGGCCTCCCAGAGCTTGCCCTTGCGGATGTAGTTGCGGATGTCGCGCACCCGCTCATCGCCCAGCTGGCTGTCGCGCAGGCGGGAGACGGCGTCATATTCGTAAAGGCCCTGCTGCGCCTTGGTGGTGGACTTGACGTGCCATTCCAGCAGCGGTGCACCAAGAGCCCTGGCGACTTCATGGGCGAGAACGGTCTTGCCCGTGCCCGGTTCCCCCTTCACCAGCAGCGGCCGCTCCAGCGCCACCGCCGCATTGACCGCGACCCGCAGGTCGTCCGTGGCGATGTAATCCCGTGTTCCCTCAAAGCGCATGCGTGCCTCGCAAACTGACTGTTGCGGGCAGAGTAGGGGGGCGCCCGTCCCCATGCAAGCCTTGCCGGGCAGGGACGGAATTGCCGGTTGCGCCCGGCAGTTTCTTCCCTCACCGGCAGGAAAGTTCCGGTGACTTTCTATTCCGGAAACAGCGGTCAGAAAAAATATGAAATAAAAACAGTGACTTATGTTTCCGGTTGGAAATGGCACGGCCTTTGCCAAGTCAGGGCAGGAAAAACCTTCGGGTTCCAGTGCTGACGAGGATTCATCATGGGTATTTACGGGGCTATCAACGCAGCAATCTCCGGGCTGGCGGCGCAGTCAAGGGCGCTTGAGAACATCTCCGGCAACGTTGCCAACTCTCAGACCGTGGGCTTCAAGCGCCTCGACACCACCTTCTCGGAAATGGTTGCCGGCGGTGGTGGCGGTACCCAGGCCAAGCAGCAGAGCGGCACCACCGCGGCCACCTCGCGTGCCACCAATACGGTGGCTGGCCCGATCGTGCAGGCTCAGGTCGATACCTATATGGCGATCAACGGCCCCGGCTATTTCGTGGTGACCCAGGCTTCCGATGTGGTGGATGGCAAGACCACCTTTGCCGACACCCAGTACTACACCCGCGCTGGTGACTTCGAGCGGGATCAGTCTGGCTACCTCGTCAACAGCTCGGGCTACTACCTGAAGGGCTTCCCGCTGGATCCGCTGACGGGCAACGCCATCGGTGATGCGCCTTCGGTGATCCAGATTGATGACAAGCCGATGCCGTCGAAGGCAACGACGGAGATGACCTATCAGGCCAACCTGCCGACCTTCCCCAAGACAAACCGTGCGGTCGCAGCCGGTAACACCCCGGGCAGCCAGTACCTCCAGACGGGCGGCTCCACGTCGATCACGACCACGTCCGACATCACCGTGGCGGATCAGCAGGCCTTCGTGGACTCCTCCATCTCCGGCGGCTCCAAGACCGTCTATGATGCAAACGGTGCCCCGGTGAGCGTGTCGCTCCGCTGGGCGCAGACTTCGGCGAACACCTGGAACCTTTACTACAACACCGGCGAAACCGCCCCTGCGACGGCGACCGCCTGGAGCCTCGTCGGTGAGGTTGACTTCACCGCTTCGGGCGTCATGAACACCTTGACACCTTCTGCCCCGAACACGGCATCGGCGACCAGCTTCACCATCGACAACCTTACCGTTGGCGGCGTGAATGCGGGGAACGTGGAACTGTCCTTCGACAATGGCTCGCTGACCCAGTTCAACGATGACGCCGGTATCGTCAGCAGCCTTGATATCCAGCAGAACGGCTATCCGGCCGGTCAGGTTGTCAGCCTGTCGATCGATGAGGCCGGCCGGATCACCGCGTCCTACTCGAACAATCAGCAGCGCGCGGTCTACGAGATTCCGATTGCGACCTTCCAGGCCGAGCAGAATCTGCGCCGCGTCGATGGTGCAGCCTTCGCGGCCACGCCGACGTCCGGCGAGCCGAAATTCGGCGAAGGCGGTGCAGTTCTCGCCAATAACCTCGAATCTTCGAACTCGGACATCGCGACCGAGTTTTCCAAGCTGATCATCACCCAGCAGGCCTATTCGGCCAACTCCAAGGTCATCACCTCCTCGGACAAGATGCTGACGGATGCTCTCAACATGATCCGCTGATCAGGCTGACTGATCGTGCAGGCGGCGCCCAGGAAGGTGCGCCGCCGCTTCCAAAGGACTTCGGAGGCGTGAAATGGGTCTGACTTCGGCGCTGAATACGGCATTGTTCGGTCTGAACTACAATCAGAAGCAGATCGACCTGACTGCGGCCAATGTGGCCAATGCCAAGACCGAAGGCTACACGGCCAAGCGGATCACGGCCAATGTCTACTTTGACAAGAATGGCAATGTCTCCGGCATCCTGTCGAGTGACATCACGCGCCAAGTCAATGAATCCATCCAGATGGCCTATTGGAACAGCCGTGCAGATACGGCCTATTCCACCACCAAGGCCAGTTACACAGACCGGATGGATGCCACGCTCGGCACACTTGCGGATGCAGGGTCTCTGCCTTCGCTGATGTCCAGGCTCAACACGTCTCTGGCTGCTCTTGTTACGTCTCCCGACAGCTATGCCGCCCGGCAGGAGGTTCTCAGCACCGCCAACCTTATGGCCAAGGAGCTGAACTCGACCTATCGCGTCTTCGAGGACATGCGCAAGGAGGCAGACCGGACCATTGCCTCTCAGGTGGGCGAGGTCAATCAGCTGCTGAAGCAGCTGCAGGACATTGAAGCCAAGATCTCCAGGTCCCAGACCGCGGGTGTTTCCGAGGTTTCCCTGCTGGATGAACGCGACCGGTATCTGGAGCAGCTGAGCGGCTACCTGGATATCCGGATCAGCAAGGGCGACAACAACACGGTCAACATCACCACGAACAACGGCGAGTCGCTGTTTGTGGATGGCAAGGCCTCGACGCTGAGCTTCACGCCGGCCAGCACTCTTCTGCCTGGACAGTCCGGCAACCAGATCACCTTGAGAGCTCCCGGTGGCCTTACGCAGGACCTGTCCAGAACGTCCAGCTCCGGCTCGCTGATGGCGCTCGTCGATTTGCGCGACAACACGCTTGTCGAGGCACAGGCGCAGCTGGATGAGATTGCCTCGCAGCTGTCACTTGCATTTTCCAACGTGGATGTGGCCGGCACTGCGACCACTGTCGCCCCCGAAAGCGGGTTCACGCTTGACGTTTCGGGCCTTCAGCCTGGCAACACGGTGTCTCTCAGCTACCGCGACTCTGGTGGTGTTCAGCGCAATGTGACCTTCGTTGCCGTGCAGGATCCGGCGCTGCTGCCGCTGGATCCCAACGTCACGGCCGATCCTTCCGACACGGTTTTCGGCATCGACATTTCGAGTGGTGATCCTGCCAACTACATCACCCAGATGATTGCAGCGCTCGGCGCGACGGATCTGGATGTCGCCAACAATGGCTCGGACCAGCTGCGCATTCTGGGCGACACGGGGACCAACACCTCCGTAACGTCGCTGAAGGCGAATGTGACTGTCACCGGCAGTTCCAATCAGGGACTGGGCCTTGCGCTCTTTACAGATGGCAGGGCAGGCGAGGCGCTTTACACCGGTGCCCTGGAGTCCGGCGGGCAAAAGACCGGCTATGCCCGGTCGATCATGCTCAATTCGGAGCTGCCCAAGGACGCTTCCAAGCTGGTGATCTATGAGACCACGCCGGTCAGCAACTCCGAAAAGGACAGCAGCCGTCCGCAGTTTCTGGCCGATGCGATCAGCAAGACGAACTTCTTCTTCTCCTCGTCGACCGGACTGGGCACCGAGGGCTCGCCGTTCCGCGGGTCGGTCTCCGATTTCGTCAATCAGGTTGTCGCCTATCAGGGCGAGCAGGCCCAGACCAGCAAGCAGGCCGCCGCATCCCACACGGCCCTGACCCAGAACCTGGCGATCCGGCATGAGGAAGAATATTCGGTCGATGTCGATGCAGAGCTTGGGTTCCTGATCCAGCTGCAGAATGCCTACACGTCGAATGCCCGGGTGCTCAAGGCGGCCCGGGAGATGTTTGAAACGCTGTTGAACTCGGTCTAAGGGGCAGGCAATGGGTATCAGTACGATCACCACATCCAGAGGCTACCTGACGCAGCAGCTTAACAGCCTGAGTTCAGCGCTGACGGAAAAGACATCCCAGCTTGCGTCCGGCAAGGTGTCCACCACCTATGGCGGCGTCGGCAGTCAACGCCTCTTGAGCATGGAGTTGAAGCAGAAGGCACAACGGATCGAAGCCTATGAGGAAACGATCACCATGAGCCGGCTTCACATCAAGACGCTCAATCTCAATCTTCAGCGGCTGGAAGCGCTGCGGATCGAGAGCAAGGCGACGATGGATCTGAACAACTTTCAGCTTCAGGCGGATGGCCAGACAAGCACGCAGGCAACGGCGGAAATCCTGCTGGCCGAAACGATCGGCCTGCTGAATGCCGAGGTCGCCGGGCATTATCTGTTTGGCGGCAGCGATGCGAACACCAATCCCGTTCTCGAAATGTCGCAGATCCTCAACGGCGCCGACGGCAAGGCTGGCCTGAAACAGGTGATGAACGAGTATTGGCTGGCCAACCAGGGGCCCGCTGGCAGCGAGGGGCGCCTGACGGTGTCTCCGCTGAACACGGTTCTAGCGGCCGGCGTTCCGGTCAGCGCTGACTTTTCGATTTCGGAAGACGGAGCTCATGACTTCGGTTTCGACATTTCTGCCGTCACCTCGAATCTCTCGAACATGACCCTGACGGCTCCCACGGGCGCTGACCCGGACAGCTTCGCGGTCGAGTTCACCGGACAGCCGCAACCGGGGGAGACGATCTCGATCGAGCTGGCGCTTCCGCCTGACGGTGCCAAGTCGGTCACGATCGAACTCAAGGCGGCTGTTTCAAACGCCAAGACGGGTGAGTTCACCATCGGCGCTGATCTTGCCGAAACAGCAGATAATCTGCGTACGGCGATTCAGGACGCTATCAAGGAACAGACAGCAACCTCCCTGCGTGCTGCCTCGGACACCTGGGCGTCCAGCGAGTTTTTCGACACCTTTGGCGGTAAGATACCGAACCGTGTCGACGGGCCTCCCTTCGACACCGCGACGGGACTGGTTTCCGGGGCCGGGACCACGACGATCTGGTATGTCGGAGAGAACCTGCCGACGGACGATCCGCGTCAGGACAAGATTGCAGCCGTTGATGACAATCTGCGCCTGGGCTACGGGGTGCGGGCAAACGAGCAGGGCCTGACGGATGTGGTCAAGACGCTTGCTACGTTCATTGCTGCAGATTTTTCAGGTGGTACGCCGTCGGATGAAAAATACTATTCCGAACTGGCCACCAGCATGAAGACCATTCTTCAGCCTGAAAGGACGGACCGATCCGGTATCGTTGATATCACGACCGAAATCGCCGTGGCTTTCAAGTCGATCGAGTTTACGGCCGAGCGCCATCAGATCCAGAAGTCTGGCTATCTGTCGGCGGTGGACCAGATTGAGGGGGTCGACAAGGAGCTTCTGGCCGTGGAGATTCTGCAACTGCAAACCAATATCGAGGCGTCCTACCGCGCCTCGTCCATTGTTCTGAAGTTGTCACTGGCTGATTATATCTGATAACTCTCGCAATGAGCCTGACTCATTGAGAGGGCAAGCCCGTGTGGCGTCTGAGCAATTTCAAGGCGCGATGCGTCTGCATCGGAAGACTTGATATGACGGCGCATCGTTGTGATCGAACAAGGCCGCTGACCGGGTTAACCGGCGGCGGCTTTTCTTTGCGCGCGCCGCGTGAGAGGCGTTGTCTTCGTGCAAGATACGAAAAAGCCGCCTTGGCGGCGGCTTGAACATGCGCGGTCACATGACGAGGTGACAAGGGCAGGGCTCTTGCTCCGGGCCTTCACTCCGGCCGGGCGCGCAGGCCTTCCGCGATGCTTCTGTTGATTGAAATCAGCGTGTTCAGCTTGTCCGGATGCGGATCCGCAAGAAGCGCCATCGTGTGCTTGAAAATGAACACACCGAGCGAGGCGATGTTGTTCTTGATCTGATCGGGCAGAGGGTTCTCCGGATTGGTCACAGATGTAACCAGAATGGTCCAGAGCTTGCGATTGTAGGTGAGGGCATCATCGATTTCAGCGAGCGATGAGCTCTCCCACTCATCCTTGATGAGTTGCAGACGGGCCGCAGCTTTCATCAGCAAGGTCGCCTCGAGCTCCCTAGGGGAGACGGCTACCTGGCTCGTCTTCTGGTACGCTTGAGCTGCCTGCTTGTACATGACCGATGAGCGTCCTCTCGTACTCGATGAGCTTCTTTGCTTCTTTCAGAGCCTTATAGAAGGCACCAGCCAATATCGAGTTACTGATCTTGGTAATATAAGGTATCGTACTTGGTGCCGCCAGTATTATGTCATTCACCAAGCTGAAATAGTTATCCTCGATCTTTTCGATGTCCTTGGAAAGGTACATGAGCTGCACAGCCAGATAAATTCGCTTGGCCGGGGAATCTGCCGTGGCTGGCGTTAAAATGTCCTTTTCGCGGAGGATAGGCGCCTGGCCCTCGATGAAGAGGCGTGTGCGCTGATTGTCGTTGGTGATGATGCTGTCGCCAACAATAATCCGTTCACCCGGCTTCAGCTCAACCTTGAGAGCCATGCGCTTCCTCCGAAACACAGCATCGTTCAGAAACACTCACCAAAGAGTTAACGATTGCTGACAAAACCTTAATTCGCCTCAGCCTTAGCCAAAAAGGCTGAGGACGCTCTGGTCGGCCTGGTTTGCCAGTGACAGCGCCGTGGAAGAGAGCTGCTGCCGGGTCTGCAGAGCCAGCATGTTCGCGCCTTCCTCGTTCATGTTGGCGATGGTCAGCGCGCCTGCACCCACTTCGAGGGTGTTGACGAGCTGTGTCGTGAACTTCTGCCGCACTTCCACGGTCGAGAGGCTGGTGCCGAAGGACGAAGCGGTTGAGCGCAGGGTTGCCAGAGCGCCGTTGATGGCCTGCAGCGTGCGCTCGATATCCGTATCATCCTTGAAATCGGAATCTGTGGCCTGCAGTTTCACGGTGCCATCTGTCGTCGCCAGCGCCGTGACGTTGAAGTCGTTGTTGGAGCTCTTGATGTCGAAGGAAATATCGCCAACCAGGCTGATCTGACCGGCCGAGAAGCCCGCCTTCAGGCCCTTGACGCTGTTGAGCAGCTTGACGAGATCGTCAGCAGTCGTATTGGCGGTGACTTCGAGTGAGGCGGCTTCATAGCCATTGCCGTCCACGACCTTGAGAACATCGCCCACCTTGTAGCTGCCCGACGACACAAGCTTTGCATCGGCCGTCATTGAAGCGGCGGTCAAAGTGGTCGTGCCCGTTCCGATGCCACCGTTCGTGGCGGTGCCGCCACCGGCGGCGTCCTTGGAGATCGTCAGGTTGAGCCCCGCACCAAGACCGGAGGTGACGGTGATCTGGTCGGTCACTTCATCGAAGCTGGCCTTGATGCCTCCGAGGTCGTTGAGGGCGTTGACATAATCCTGGACGGTGCGGATCTGCCCCGGTCCGCTCCCGACGGTGAACGTTTTGGTGGTGACGCCATCCGACACTGAGACCACATCGCCCGCTGACCACTGGGCCAGATCCGTCAGTTCTGACGAGGCCTGGAGTCCGGTCAAGGTCAGGGTTGTGGCGCCGCCGGACAAGGCAAAGGAAGCGGTCGCACCCGAGCCTGTTGCCAGATCACTCAACGCCAGCCCCTCCTCGAGAGAGGCATTCGTGAAGTCAACCGGCAGGATCTTCATCTTGGACGTGCTGTCCTCGTTGAAGAGGATCGAGAGATCGTTGCCCTCGCCGGCGAGCAGGTTCTTGCCCTTGTAGCTGGCGTCACGCGCCATATCCTCGATCTGACGCAGGACACCGTTGTAGCGCTCTGCGTAGACCTTGCGCTCGTATTCGCTCTGGGTCTGCAGGGCCTGATTGGCGATGGCCTTTGCCGACTCGACCAGCTTGGTGATCGACGTGATGCCGGTGTCTGCCGCCTTCAGCGTCTGAACGGCCTGCCCCATGTTGTCGAGCAGATTGTTCAGATCCTTTGCCCGGTCATTCAGGCCGGCGGCCGTAAAATATGAGTTGGGATTGTCCAGGGCCGAGTTAACCTTCAGGCCTGTCGCCAGACGGTTCTGCGTCCTGGACATGAGGTCCGCAGTGTTCTTGAGCGAGAGCAGGTTATCCCTGACGGGGCTGGAAAGGACAATGTCGCTCATGGCTTGCTCACCGGTCTCTACATGGGATGCGACTTAACACCCCGCTCACATGATCTGATCCTAATCATTAACGAAAAGTAAATACGATTTGCACCTGTTAAGATTTTGGTTACGAAAGTTACCAAGTGGTTTCTTTTAACCGATTGAATTGAAACGGGAAAACTGATGTCTCCGAGCGCCCGGAGACGTTGAAAGGGCAAAAGGCCGGGCGATTGGCCCGGCCTTTTCTGATTGTCTGGTTGTGAGTCGTGCGTGAACTGATTCTTAGAACAGGGACAGCACGGTCTGGTCCGCCTGGGATGCGAAGGACAGCGAGGTTGACGCAAGCTGCTGGCGGGTCTGCAGGGCGAGAAGGTTTGCGCCTTCCTCGTTGGTGTCGGCGAGGGTCAGCTTGCCGGCGCCTTCCTGCAGGGTATTGATCATGGTCTTGGTGTAGTCCTGACGGATCTGCACGGTCGACAGGTTGGTGCCGAACTCCGAGGCCTGCGAGCGCAGCAACGACAGGGTGTTGTTCAGCTTGTCGATGGTCTGGTTGATCGCTTCATCCGTCGCGAAGCCGGATTCGACCGCGGCGACCACGTTGACCCCATCGGTGTCTGCGGTGAAGTTTGATGCCGCGAAGTTAACGTTTGTGCTCTTCAGGTTGAGAGACACATCACTTTCAATGGTCAGCTTGCCGGTGGTGGTGTTGAACGAAGCGTTGACACCGTTGAAGCGCTTGATGAAGTCGGTCAGATCCTTGACGGAGGTCTTGTCGGTGACTTCAAGTGAACCCAGCTCATAGCCATTGCCATCGGTCAGCGTCAGGATGTCCTCGACGTTGAACGAGCCGGAGTTCTTCAGCAGCTGCGACCCTGACGTGAAGTTTGCGGCAGCAACGCCAATCAGATCCGTGGCAACGGCCGCCGTGCCGGCGCTGGCGTTGGTGTTGTGGAGATAGACATCCTCGTTCGAGATGATCGACAGGGAGCCGGTCTTTTCATCGAACTCCGCACGCACGCCGGCAACACCATTGATCTGGTCCACCAGGCTCTGCACCGTGGTGTTGGCGCCGATGGTGATGTTGGTGTAGCCGGTTACGCCAGCGCCGCCGCCGCTGGCTGCGGTGCGCAGTTGCAGCACGTCGCCAACGGCAAGACCCGTGGCATCCTGCAGGAGCGAACCGGAAGACAGGGCGTCGCCCGTCGCATTCAGGAAGGTTGCGGAAGCCCTTCCGCCCTCAAGTTGCATGGAGGTGGCGCCGCCCTTGGCCTGTGCCAGGTCCTGCAGGTTGAGGCCGGTCGACAGAGTGGTGTCGGTGTAGTCAACGGCCGTGACGGTCAGCTTCGAGGTGTTGTCCTCGTTGAAGATGGCGGTCAGGTTGTTGCCTTCGCCGGCCAGCAGGTTCTTGCCCTTGTAGGAGCTGTCCTTGGCCATGTCCTCGATCTGCTTGAGCAGATCGTTGTACTGCTTGGCGTAT